>Ga0136643_10011634_pt1 | contig 13068 bp, 7 predicted proteins | sample TergutLab28metaG_FD_96883 | JGI IMG/M metagenome (GOLD analysis project Ga0136643, IMG submission 96883) | Labiotermes labralis P1 segment gut microbial communities from Petit-Saut dam, French Guiana - Lab288 P1 (version 3) (version 3) | ecosystem: Host-associated > Arthropoda: Insects >...
ATACATTCTAAAGCAGTTAGGCATGAGATGGTAAAAGACACGGCTGGATGCCGTGCCTTAAACCTAAATACTATTGTAGGAGGCAATTATGTCATTACTTTTCAAAACACTCAATAAACATCGCCAGCGCTACAAAGGATTTCTATTTTTCTACTTATTACTTGCGCTAATCGTTTCCATAGCCAGTGTACTTATGACAAGGCTAACAGGCGACATAGGTCAAGCAGCCTTAGATTTTGACACATCTATGCTGCTACGCTTTATTGGCATATTCACTGGCGTTATGCTAATACGCGCTGTAGCATCTGCCACGTCGGCTTTAATACTGGGCCGGTTTGGAGGGCGTACAGGCTATCGCTTTAGAGATAATTTTGTCAAATATTTCTTGAGAAAGCCTTTTTCTTCATTCGAAGGTGTCAATAGTGGCGAAGCTCTTTCCGTTTACTCCAACGATATACCAGCGGCCGTAGCACTGGTTGCTGATCATGGCTTACGCATGATAGCAGATATTATTACCCTTGTGGTTACTTTCGTTTACATGCTAACGTTAACCGTGCCATTAACGCTTATTCTGTTTGCATCATTCCCTATTTTAGCAGCCATGCAAATTGTTATTGCAATACCTATCCAAAAAAAGCAAATTCGCCAGTCCGAAGCACGTGCCGCATTTACCGCCGTTGTAAACGACTCTTTACAAAATACATCGACAATTGCAGCCTACTCCTTAGAAAATGTGATGGAAACACGCTGCGCTAATTCCTTCGCAGAAATTCTTGTTGCTGTAAAAGCCTTTATAATGGCCCTTATGCCTCTAGTAATGTCTGGGATGATTGCATCACAAGCTCCACTAATGATTATTATCGCAATATCTGCCAACAGAGTAATTGGTGGCAACATGACCGTTGCCGAATTCATCGCATTTGTCGGCTTAGCTGGTGTAGCTGGTAGTTGGCTTGCCATGCTTAGCCAAAGACAAAACTGGATACAAACTGCGGCAGCAGGCGCAAAACGTCTTATGGATACAATGCCTGATGATGAAGAAAATCTAACAACCGGAAAAGTGCTTGCATCAAATGGCGATGTAGCAATATCCGCAAAAAACTTAAGTTTTTCCTACAATAAAGCCAATGAAGATAATGAAGAAACCCGTCTAACACTAGACAACATAAGCTTCCAAATAAAAAAAGGTTCTCGCGTAGCCTTTGTAGGCGGTAGCGGTAGCGGAAAAAGCACCGTGCTAAAATTACTACTCGGTCTATACCCTGTAAACTCCGGCGAAATTTCTGTAATGGGAACAAATATAAGCAAAGTATCATTAGAATCTCTACGTAATGCATATGCTTATGTACCTCAAGACAGTTTCCTTTTCCCTGAATCTATTGGAGAAAATATAACTGGCGAAACCACAATAACTGACATGACAAGACTAGAATCAGCATGTACTAACGCAGGTATTTTAGATTTCATACACAGTCTGCCCGACAAGTTTAACGCCATACTTAACGAATCTGCGGAGAACATTTCCGGCGGGCAAAAACAAAGAATCGCACTTGCCAGGGCGTTTTACAGAAATTCTCCCATTATCCTATTCGATGAGGCCACCTCTGCGCTAGACCCTTCCACCGAAGCTGCCATACTAAAAAGCTTTGACACCTTAGCAAAAGACAAAACCGTTATAATGATAGCCCATAGGCTTAAAGCAATCGACTTTTGCGACACGATTATTGTAATGGATGGTGGCAAAATAATTGCCACCGGCACACATGACGAATTGCTAAATTCCTGTGATCTATACAAAAACCTATATGAATCACAAGTTAAGGAGGCTATGTAATGACTGATCGACAATATTTTTTCAGAACATTCAAATACGTACGCCCATATGTATTACTCTACACAATAGGCCTTATTCTCTACTCGGCTCAATCATTTATGTTTCCACTTGTAATGGGTACTTTTATGGGGGGTGTAATGGAGGGCATTTTAGCTGCCGACTTCTCAATAGTAGTGAGCGCAACATGGCGGCTGCTTATAATGATAGTCGCAGCCATGATAATGCTTGCATTAGGCACATATCACTATGTAATGACTCAGGCACGTGCAACACGAGATTTAACACTTCAACTATGTCGCGCTTTTATGAAATCAAGTTTGGAGAACGAAAAACATTCCGGTGAAGGCATTGCAGCCATTAATACGGATGTAAACACAGCATCCGATATTTTTAGCGATGGTATTACCAACTTCTTAAACCCATTTATAGGCATCTTATTTTCAGGTGTTGCTATTTTTATCATCGACTGGCGGTTAGGTATTGGCGCAGTTGTAGTTGGTTTAATAATTTTCACAGCTCAAGCCCGCTTTGCAGAGCCTCTTGCAAGGCTTGGCAAACAACGCCTAGAGGCCAACGCAGATTCTGTAAAAGCACTATCGAATACATTCTCCGGCGCCCTTACAATTAGAGCATTTGGCAGACAACGACAGTCTCTTATTTCTTTCGACCGTGAAAGTGGAAAGCTAAGAAAGGTCGATTTCAAACAAGCATTTATAGGCATGTGGCAAGATTTGTTTACCACAATACAAGGCTGGCTTTCGTTAATTTTGGTATTTGCACTTGGTGGATGGCTGGTAGCAAACGGTCAAATAGAATTCCCGCAAATTATGATAATTCTCCCATTGGCAGAAGCTATGGGCACGTCAATGTCACGTATTGGCGCAGCATATGCGGCATTACAACCGCCTATAGTTGCCGCAAAACGCGTTTTTGATGTTATTGATGCCGCCCCTGAAACCACAGCATCTAAAAGCAAATCCAGTGCTGATCACTGGAATGGAGACTATACAATAAGCCTAAACAATCTAGACTTTGCATACAAAAACACAAACAAAAACGCCTTATCCAACGTTAATTTAAACATCGAAAGAAACCAAATGATAGCCTTTGTAGGCGAATCCGGAAGCGGCAAATCTACCCTACTTCGTTTAATAATAGGTATGTACGAACGTACAAACTTAAACATGAAAATCGGCAACCTGTCCTTTACCACCGAAAACCTACTAGAATGGCGCAAACGTTTTGCATATGTAGATCAAACCTGTAAACTTTTTGACATGACAATATCAGAAAATATTGCCCTTGGCAACCAAGGCAACGCTTCAGAGGCAACCATTGTAAAGGCTGCAAAACGCGCCTTTGCCGACGATTTTATAACGACCCTACCCGATGGTTACGCCACCGAATGTGGCGAAAAAGGTTCAAGCCTATCCGGTGGACAAAAACAGCGCATAGCAATAGCCCGCGCTCTATGTCGCAATGCACAGGTTTTAGTCTTTGACGAAGCAACGTCTGCACTGGATATGGATTCCGAACGCCACATAATGCAAACCATCGAAAGCTTAAGGCAAGATCACACAATATTAATCACAACCCACAACTTACACAACGTACAAACCGCAGATAAAATTGTAGTAATGGATAACGGCCGTATAGCTGAAATTGGCACACAGGAAGAATTGCTTGCCCAAAACGGTATCTACAAACGTCTATGGGAGGAACAAAATGGAGTATAAAATTCATTACGACCCATTATACGATTGGGAAAGCATCGCCATCCTAACAAATATCCTAAATGGCAAATCAATAAAGGATGAACGTGAAAATATAATAAAAAGGCGTGGTAGTAGGCATAAGTCTACTATCACGCGGTTTTTTAAAAATTCTCTAATTTTAGAAGCGCATATTAAAAAAAATATAAAATACGATATGCCTGGTTACGAAGACAATGGAAAACAGTTGGCCAATTTTTTATTTGCAAAAAGCGACAATCCAGAATTTCCACTCATTAATGTTATTTTTTACTACAATCAACTCTTAAGCGGAGGCACTAACAATAAAGAAATTTCTATTTTATCAGTGTTATCAGAAAATGATGTAGATGAACTTGAAATATTCATTGAAAAAGGCGGCTTATTAACTACAATAACCGCCGAAGAATTCTTTTTTGAACTGGAAAAATGCCCTGCAACCGACACAGAAAAATTAAACGCCCTAAGACTATATCATAACTTTGACCTATATCTTGGCTATGCAACAGCATTACTTGCCCAAGTCGAAAGCTTAATTAAGCAAAAATATTCAACCACCGAACTAACCGCAATTATGGACACGATCAAAAGCAATTTTGAAACTGACAGTATAGCATTTCTGCGTGACAGCTTTAATATTGTACTTGATGACACTCACAAGCTTATGGTATATCCGAGTTTATATAAGGTTAACTCTCTCTCTGCATGGGGCACCTGCCTTACAGACTCGATAAATATTCTTATCGGCTTACACATTCTTGAACTGATTGAAATTTTCAAAGATGCAGAGGCAGATAACAACCGAACAGAATCATTTATAAAATCCATATCTGACAACACAAAATTAAGCATATTAAAACTGCTAAAAGACAACCCAATGTACGGCAGTCAATTAGCAGAAAAGTTAAACTGCACAAGTGCTAACATATCACACCATACGTCAGAATTATTATCACTAGGCGTGCTTCATGTAGAAAAAGAAAATAACCGAGTCTATCTGCATCTTAATAATGATGTCATCAACCAATACCTAGACGATGCAAAAAGCCTATTCAACTAAAACGCCATTTGCCCCGGAGTTCTCGGGTATGGTAATACGTCACGGATATTTTTCATACCTGTGACATACATAAGAAACCTTTCAAATCCAATACCATAACCTGCGTGTTTAACACCACCAAAACGGCGTAAATCCAAGTACCAGTCGTAATCCTCCGAATTTAAGCCAAACAGCTTAATGTTTTCTTCCAGCATATCCAAACGTTCTTCACGCTGGCTGCCGCCTATCAGCTCACCTACCCCCGGTACAAGTAAATCTGCGGCAGCTACAGTTTTGCCATCATCATTTACGCGCATATAAAAAGCCTTTATTTCTCGCGGATAGTCTGTAAGATACACAGGGCCTTTATAAACTTCTTCACATAAATATCTCTCATGTTCCGTTTGCAAATCTACGCCCCATTTCACAGGGAATTCGAATTTTTTGCCGGACTTTTGTAAAATATCAATGGCTTCCGTGTATGAACAACGTGCAAACGTTGACTCAAGCAAGGCATTTAACCTATCTAAAAGCCCTTTTTCAATCCACTCATTAAAAAACGCCATTTCCTCAGGTGCATGTTCAATTAAATATTTAATAACATATTTAAGCATATCTTCTGCGGTTTGCATGTAATTATCTAAATCAGCAAATGCCATTTCAGGCTCTAGCATCCAAAATTCTGCGGCATGGGTCGTTGTATTAGACTTTTCTGCACGAAATGTAGGGCCGAATGTATACACATCTCGCAGTGCAAGACAAAATGGCTCAACCGCGAGCTGCCCGCTTACTGTTAAGTTTGCTTCTTTTCCAAAAAAGTCTTGAGTATAATCCACAGCACCTTCGGTTGTTTTTGGAACATTTTCAAGAGGCATCGTCGAAACACCAAACATCTCCCCTGCCCCTTCACAGTCACTGCCCGTTAAAATTGGAGTGTGTACATATACAAAATTATTTTGCTGAAAAAACTCATGAAATGCATGACTTGCAAGTGAGCGCACACGAAATACTGCCGCAAAAGTGTTTGTACGCGGACGCAAATGAGCAATTGTACGCAAAAACTCATTAGAATGGCGCTTTTTTTGCAGTGGATAATTCCCCTGAGCCTCACCTTCTAATATAATTGCCTTTGCTTTAATTTCAAAAGGCTGTTTTGCACCTGGGCTTTCAACAACTTGTCCAACCACGGTAATACACGAACCCACACCAAGTTTTACCACTTCCTCAAAAGCCAATCCTTCTGCGCTCAACTCACCCTCAACCACAATCTGGACCGACTTAAAAAAACTGCCATCATTAAGCTCTATAAAGGCCAAATGCTTATTATCACGAGAGGTACGAATCCAGCCACCAATAGTCACTTCCTTATTCAAATATTCTACCGTATTTCTGTACAAGTCTTTAAATTTGGTATACACAAGCAAACCTCCTATTTATTTCTAATTATCTGATTCTATACTTGCGTTTTTCTTCATGTCAAAGTATATTAGACATAATCTTAGAAAAAGTCAAACATTTATACTGCAAACCCTCACAAATTTCCCCATCACAAACTGTGATGCATTGCGAAACAATGTCATGGGAAAAACTTGTGGCTGTTTGCAGTAAGGTACAAGGAGTTTAATATGTCAGACAATAGGTTCGAAAAGTATAAAACCAAACGCATTCCGGATTTAAAAGAAAAAAAACATGAAGGCTATAACTTTGATGCCCTCTATGAAGACAACTATGATGATGATAACGACGAATTTGAGCCTTCTCACAACACGCGCCCAGTGAGGCCGGTTAACAATAGGCGTGAGCGCACAACCCACCATGACTATTCAAGCGACAGACCTAGACGGTCAAATCAGCCGCGCGTTCGCAATAATAGCTACGACAATGATTATCCCAAAAGACAGAGCAGCCACAAACCAAAGCTTGCCGCCTTCTATATTGGAATGCTGGTGGTAGCGGTAGCTGTATGCATCGTTGCAGCGTTTATGGCTTTCCAATGGATGCTGGACCGAGCGCCCAGTATGGACAATCTTCCCACACTCGACCCCGTAACTATAGTTGATGGTGACGAGTCCGACAGTGCTGCCGTTATTACTCGTCCAGGCACTGACAGCTTTACAGCCATGATAATAGGAATTGACACAAATACTCGCAATTTAACTTTGCTGGATTTAAACACTACACAAACACGGCAACTTCCCCTATATGAAAATGTTCAAATCAGCAACAGTGGAAGCACTTCCATAACACTCTTGCATTTGAGAATCGGACAGTTGATCAATATATATTACGACCCATCTGAATTAGAAATTGTAGCTATTCAGGAAAGCAGTGCAGCAAGAGAGCTTACTAATAATACAAATGTGCATGTAAACATGGTTAACAGTACAATATCTGCAGGCCAAGGCGGTACTTTTATATTTAATGACCATACCTTAGTTATGCACAATAACCGAATAGTTCCAATAGACGATATAACGCCAGTGGATTCCGTTACAATTGTTGCGCTTAACAATATTGCATGGTTTGTTGAAGTAAATTCTACCCACGGCTTTTTTGAAGTTACAAATGCGAGTCATATTGTAAATGGCAGGATTACCGTTGGTGATTTGCATCCGCTATACCTTGATGAACTTAATGAGCCCTTTATAGTTACAGAAGGCCCACACCGCATTGTTGTTGAGGGGGATAACATCGAAACGTTTATAGACAATATCATAATATCCCCAGGACAAACCCTCACATTAAACCTTACAACTATTGAGGTAAACCAAGCAACCCTAAATATTACCGTAACCCCAGAAAACGCAACTGTGTTTATAAACGATGTACAAACGCCAATAGATGAACCCATTCAGCTTCCATTTGAAGAGCACACGATAAGAGTAGAACACGAAGGCTACGAAACCGAAGAATATGTTATTGAATTAACAGCACCAACAACCAGCCGTACCTTTAATTTAGTTGCAGTTCCCCAAGCCGCTACCTTAACAATATCTGCAACACCATCCGGCGCACAAGTTTTAATCAATGGCATTCCTGCAGGTCTTGCGGCCCCAACTTTCACCCAAGAACTTCAACCGGGTATTCATACCATCACTGTGCGTGCAGATGATTATTCGGATTATACATTCCACGTTACCGCCGCCTTGGGCGATGATTTTACGTACACAATAAACCTTACCCCTCGCCCACAAGCGCCACCAACTATAATAACCCAACCACCACAATTTTGAGGCTTCTATGAAAACTTTTGATATTGCAGAAGAATTAAAAAAGCTGCCCAACTTACCGGGTGTTTATATAATGCGTGACGAAAACGACGCTATAATTTATGTAGGTAAAGCAAATAATTTACACAACAGAGTGCGAAGCTACTTTCAAAAATCAAATAGAAATGTTAAAACAATTCGTCTTGCAAAACGTATTACCCATTTTGAATATCTTGTTACCGACAACGAAAACGAAGCCTTTATTTTAGAAAATAACTTAATAAAACTACACCGTCCAAAGTTCAACATTCGGTTAAAAGACGATAAAGCATACCCCTATATTAAAATAACAAAAGAACATTTACCGCGCATACTGTTTGCCCATAGGCGCAGCAAAGATAAATCAAAATATTACGGCCCATTTGTATCAAAAGGGCGCGTCCGGGAACTTTTAGACTTGATTCACAGACTATGGCCTCTTAGACGTTGCAGTAAGCAATTTCCAAGAGATTTTAATAAAGGACGACCATGTTTAAACCACCACATTGGACAATGTAAAGCCCCCTGTATTCGCCTGCTAGACGAAGAAACGTATTGCGAATACCTGGCCGAGGCAGAAAAATTTATTCAGGGTAAAACCAGCCATATCCTAACACGCCTTACAAATGATATGGCCAAAGCCTCCGAAAACTTAGAATTTGAACGTGCTGCAGAAATACGTGACACAATTGACGCATTAAAGCTGCTTACAGAGAAGCAAAAAGCAGAAACCGACGGCGATGACCGTGATGTTATCGCCATCGCTCGTAATGATGACGAGGCACTTTTACAAGTATTTTTTATACGAGACGGAAAGCTTTCCGGTCGAGAGCATTATGTAATGACAGCCGAACCTGATGGCACCGATGCAGATATTTTAGCGGCGTTTATAAAACAGTTTTATAGCGAGGCTGCGTTTATTCCAAAGGAATTATCCCTTGTGACCCCGCCAACAGATATGGAATCCATTGCATCTTGGTTATCCGGATTATCCGAACGGCAGGTTAATATTAACATACCCCAAAAAGGCGAAAAGCGGGACATGCTAAACCTTGCAAAAACAAATGCCGAACTTACAATGCAGCAATTTGGCGCCCATATAAAAAGAGAGGCAGAGCGCAACCAAGCTGCGCTGGACGAACTGTGTAAGGGGCTAAACACGAGCACCCCCCTAACCCGAATAGAAGCCTACGATATTTCCAATACCCAGGGATATGAATCTGTAGGTTCAATGATTGTATTCGAAAACGGCAAATCAAAAAACAGCGATTATCGAAAGTTTAGATTAAAAGCCGTCATTGGTCCCGATGATTATGCAGGGATGGAAGAAATAATCACCCGCAGGTTAATGAGATATAAGGAATCTCATGATGCATTTTCTAAATTGCCAGATATCATTTTTGTAGACGGCGGCAAAGGACAAATATCCGCCGCACAAAAAGCACTTGATGCTGTAGGACTAAGCATACCAATATGTGGCATGGTAAAAGATGACAGGCACCGCACGCGTGGCTTATTATTTAAAGGTAACGAAATTAATTTACCCAAAACCAGTGAAGGCTTTAAACTAATCACACGCATACAAGATGAAGTTCATCGCTTTGCCTTAGAATACCACCGCAAACTACGGACAGAATCTCAAGTTAAGTCAGTACTTGATGATATTTCCGGCATTGGCGCCACTCGCAGAAAGGAACTGTTACGACACTTTAAAAGTATAGAAGCGATTAGGATGGCAACCTTAGATGAACTTGTAGTCGCGCCAGCAATGAACAAAAAGGCAGCACAAGCAGTATATGACTTTTTCAGAGAATCCACCGATAGCGTAAGCACCTAGACAAGTTAACTTTTTCGTATTAAAATACAACAAAATATGCCCTTACGCATGGAAGAGGTAGATAGATAATGTCACACTACTGCACAAAACGTAGTTTTTTCTCCAGTGTTTTAATTTCTTTTATATTTTTTATTTTTTTTGCAAGCAGCGCTAATGCAGAACCAATAGTGATAACCCCCAATGATGGTATTGATGTAATTTTAGCAATAGACACCAGTGGATCCATGCGCACCACCGACCCCGAACGCATCGCATTAGAAGCCGCCATGCTTTTTATGGATATGATGGAAACACGCCATTCGCGTATAGGTATTATTGGTTTTTCTAGTGAAGTCCACTCTGTTATGCCACTGACACCCATTAATGATCCGGTTATAAGAAATACCATCCGAGAAACTGTATCAGCCTTTGAGTATCAAGGCTGGACAGATATAGGCAAAGCATTACGCTACGCAGCGCAAATGCTTTTAGATGACCCTGAACCAGAAAACAGTCCTATGATTTTGCTTTTTACAGATGGCCGTATAGAATTGCCTGATTGGTATGAACGCAGTATCGAAATATCATATGATGATGCTTGGTGGGCAGTAGATAATGTAGGCGACTTCGCCGCAATTTACACAATTGGACTAAACTATGACAACACGTTAAATATAGAATTTTTAGAAGAAATCGCAAACAGAACTTCCGCTGCTTCATACATTATTGAACAGGCTGCGTTGCTTCCTCAAATTTTTAATGCAATTTTTGCAAGCCACATCCGCTCCTCTATAACAGAATTGGCAACTTTTATAGCCGACGGAGAGGCGTTTGTTGATGTAATAATCCCTATACCAAGCCCCTTTGTTGCAGAAGCTAATATCATTATGTTATCTACACAGCCAATTGACAGCATTCGCCTATTTAGCCCCGATGGAAATGAAGTATATTTTGATGATTACATGTACACCCTTACCACAGCCAATCGTTATTCCATGGCAAAGATTATTTCTCCCATGGTTGGCGATTGGCTACTTAGCGTTAGAGGATTACCAGAAGATTACATCACAGTTAATTTAATTTATAACTACGATGTAGATGTATCATTTTCAATAACCCAAGAAAGTATGAGAGGTACTTTTTTCGACCCGAATAGTCCAATACGGGTTCAAGCCAGTTTTATCACACCTCTATCTATTGCGCAAATTCAAACCCTTTTTGCTGAATCCATTGCTGAATTACATGTATTTGACTTAGACTTTAATTTGCTGGAGATACTTCCAATGGCCCATTCTGGTGCGGCATTTACAGTAAATTTCACCCCATCTATTCCGCAGGATGTACGCATAAACATACATGTACAACATCCTAATTTCTATCAAACAACGGCCTTCGTAACAATACATTACGAACCCTCACCCGAGCCGGAAACTGTCCCTATTACAGAACCAGAAACCGAGCCAAACACTGAAGCTATGCAGGAAACAACTCCCGCACCTGTAACATATCCAGAACAAACACAGCCACCAATAGTTGAAGAACTGAGCGAAGGATCAAATCGCATAACAATACTCGCGTTTTTTGGCATAGCTGTATCACTAATAACAATAATAACATTACTACTACACAACTACAAAAAACCGAGACTATTTAAAGGCCACTTAGAAATTCGAGCCTTATTACATGATGGCAAATACACATCCCTTGAGGTACCCGATCTTAGCACATTTGCAAAGCGTATTTCCCTAAGGGAATTTATTGATGTAAGCCTCGGCAACAAAGCTACACGTATTTTTGAAACAAAAATACCCATTGGCGAAACATATATACAACCCGGCGTACAAAATAACCGTCCTGTGCTTATATTAACCACCAATGGCGCATGTTATATTACCGACGCCGATGGTCATGCAATACTCCAAAAGAAATTTGTCTGGGAAAAAGATTTCGAATTAATATTCTCCATTGTAGATTCACCTGTATGTATAGAAATCACCTATCGCATAAACAACAATTAAAAGCGAGGTTATGAGATGAAGCTGTCAGCAGAAACAAAAACCGCATTACAAGCATTAGACTATGAATATGGTGGTGGTGTATCCACTGCTGGCATACGTACAGACATTATTGATAAGCCGATTTTAATATTAGGCCTTGGCGGTACAGGTGCAGAATCCTTAATACGTATTAAGCATGCCATAGGCAAACAATTCAAATCATCTACAGACAATATAGAATATATGGCCATTGATTCTGATGACAATATGAAAAAAATTACCTATGCCAATACAAGCTTTACACCAGAAGAATTTCTCTGCTTAGAAACCGCAAATCTTACATCTATATACAAAAATCGCGACACTGTTTTTAAAAACTCTACCCAAAGCTGGATGGCAGATAATTTGCGCTTGCAACAAGTAAAACACGGTGCCGGAGGCATTAGGCAAGCAGGACGATTACTTTTAACGGTTAACTGTAATCGTGCAATTTCCATGCTGTCAGAAAAAATCAATCGCCTAACAGCAAATCGCAACACAAATGATCTACTATATGTATTTATCACGACGGGTGCCGCCGGTGGTACAGGCAGCGGTATATTTATTGATGTACCTTACATCATCAGAAAAATTGCGTCCCAAAAAGGTTTTGAAGTCGAAAACATTGGCATGATTTTTATGCCCGATGTAACCCTTTCTGACACAACAATAGATGGCTCTGCGGCTTTAAATATTAAAGCAAACGGCTTTGCCGCGCTTAAAGAACTTGACTATCTTATGAACCTAGAGAATAATGGCGAATTTTTTGAGCAAACCTATGCGGATTTAGAAATAAAAACAAATCAACCGCCCTACGACCTTTGTCATTTAGTCAGTGCAAAAGACGAACAAGGCAAACTAGCCCCAATGGCAAAAGATTATTGTATGAACGTTGCGGCAGAAACCATTATTAATTTTATAGCAAACGAAGAAGTCGCAGACGGACAAAGCTATACAATAAGTTCATATTTGTCAAACATCGAAAATAATCGTGCTGCATTTATCATGACACATCAGGTAAAGCAGCCGGTAAACTATATTTACAATGCCGTAGGTGCGTCAAGTGCGATATTACCAATCGAATATTTATTAAACTATCTAACCTACAACATGTTTACTACATTAGATAAATTAACCGACAACATCCCAAGCGTTGAAGAATCTTTGCTCATGCTTGAGTCATTTAAAATAGACCTGCCTGCACTTGAACGTATTATGAATTTGGATAAGCCAAAAGTACGCGATTTCAACCAATACAATTATGCTGTTTTGCAACAACGTCCCGACATTTTAGATGACGCTGTAAAAAAGGAACTTAGCAAGTTAACCGACTATTACAACGAA
>Ga0136643_10011638_pt1 | contig 13067 bp, 12 predicted proteins | sample TergutLab28metaG_FD_96883 | JGI IMG/M metagenome (GOLD analysis project Ga0136643, IMG submission 96883) | Labiotermes labralis P1 segment gut microbial communities from Petit-Saut dam, French Guiana - Lab288 P1 (version 3) (version 3) | ecosystem: Host-associated > Arthropoda: Insects >...
GACACTGGCATTGTAAACGACAACGGTGCGAAAATCAAGCCCTACTTTCTGGCAAATAACGGCACAGCGCCACCGTTCCGCGCCCAAAATGACAGCGTTCTCGTAACGGAAACAACGTACAATTCCGAACCGTTCCCTGGCAGGTCGAAACCATCGGACATTCTTTGATACTTTGGTTCAGACGATGCGAATGGTTCCCTGCTACCCATTCTTGAAGCCCGCCAAAACATGGGGGCATCTTTGCCTAAATTTGCCTAACAATTGCCTAATTAGGCAAATTCTTTTTTTCGCAACTCATCAAAAATAAAGGAATTAGAAAAACTTTTGCCTAAATTTAGGCAATTCGCACGTACTGGTGAAGCGACGATCTATTGTGGATTGTCGGGCAAGATCACAACTCGGGTCGAATCAGACCCACAACTTCACAAAGACTAACATGCGAATTTTACTCACAGGCAAAAACGGGCAACTCGGCTGGGAACTTCACCAACAATTGGTACGGGACTTTACGGTCTTTGCGATAGGTCGCGAAGATATTGATTTCCTTGATACCAAGTTTTTTGCGGACATGATCCGGCAAGCCCCCAAATTCGACTTGATCGTCAATGCGGCAGCATATACTGACATAGACAATGCTCCTCGTGATCCATTCGCTGTTGAGGCAATCAATTCGGAAGCGGTCGCGACCCTAGCAAAAGAGGCGGATCGCCGGGAGATTCCGATGATCCATTTTTCGACGAGCCACGTGTTCAGTGGGCAGGGTCGAAGGAGTCCTTATCGTGAGAATGATAAGCCGAATCCTCTATCCTTGTATGGGAGCACCAAACTCGCGGGAGAACGCCGACTTCGCGGCATCCAGGAAAAGCATTTGATCTTCCGGCTTTCAGGGTTGTACGGTTCCCATCACCGGAACTTTTTCACGGAAATACTGGCTCGCAATCGCCGAGGTGTCGCGTCGCGTGTGGTGGACAATCAGGTCATTACGCCGAACTGGACACCTTTGGTCGCCGAGGCGGTGGTGGACGTGATTCAGCAGTTGTTTTGGGGGGAAGAGATTCCCTGGGGCACTTACCACTTGTCAGGCAGCGGGAGCACGACCCCGCATGGGTTTGCTCAGATGATTTGCGAAAAGATCAATGCTGTTTGGGGGGGCAATATGCCGCATCCCATTCCGATCCGTTCGCGGAAGTGCCACGAGTTGGCAAAGCGTCCGAAATACTCGGTGCTTGATTCGAGCAAGTTTAACACCGCCTTTCAATATGTGCTTCCAGATTGGCAGGAACAGTTTCTGCGCTTTTTTGGAGAGCTTGACCAAGGCAGACAGCCCACGAAGATTGCAAAGTAACAAAAAACTGTCCCCTCTCCCTCTGGGAGAGGGCTAGGGTGAGGGTGTGCATGCAGTTTTTGTAGGGCTCCCCCCTCACCCTAACCCGTGTATGCACGTACCTCCCCCAAGGGGGAGAGGGGACAAGCAACATTGATAACCCTAACAACCGAGGGCAAGGAACACAACCGAGGGCACGGAACAGACAATCGCGTGTTCCGCACCTCCTAACCCGATAACAATCATGAATACTTTTACAGCAAATCATCCATCGAACGAGCAGATATGCGAATGCGAAGCAAACTCCAGCGTTGCCAAGAGTGTGAGAGCATTGGCGAGAGCATTGGCGAAACCATTGACTTCAAAACCATTGACTTCAGTAGTCGCCATTGCGACGAGAGATTCGGCACGATATATCCAAGAACTCATCTGCCACAATTTCCTTGTCGGGTTCGACCGTATCTGTATCGGGGTTGACCACCGAACAGCCGACAATACTTTGGCGAAGATAGAAGCACTGCCGCCTGCGGTGTTGGAGAAGGTGGCGGTTTCGATCAATGCCTCCTCGGGGAAAGTGTGCGTGTGGCAGGGGCAGTGGTACAACACGATTGCAAGGGAGTATCAAGACAGTGCGGAGTGGCTGGCAACGTTTGACGATGATGAGTATTTCTACGATTCACAGCATCGTAGCGTCAATGCTATTTTGAATGCACTGCCAACGACTACGGGATGTGCTCTGATTCCCTGGCTGGTCTTCGGGCACAGCAATCATGTGTTATCACCGCCAGACGACACAACACGGCTGGAGTATTTTACTTCCGTCTATGATCCGCCTCCATTGCGTGAGGAATATAAATCCATTGTTCGGTTGAGCAACATCAACATTAACGACTGGTACGGCATTCACTTCCACCGGCATACCGGGGACGCAACAACGCTCAATAACGAACCGGTCTTGAATCGGGAACACTGGGATGCGGAGATCGTCAATTACGACACCTGCTTGGCTCATTACATGTGCGGCTCCATGGAAGACTATGTGGTCAGGTGCAAAAAATGGCTGGATCGTTTTCCGGGTAAACCGCAAGCAAGTGCTGGCGGCGTGAAATATTTTATCGAAAGGTTCAATATGACCGGCAGTGATACCCGGATGGCAGGCTATGTGCCGGGACTAAAACAACTTTTAGCCCAGTGTCAGTAGTCAGGAGTCAGGAGTCAGGAGTCAGAAGTCAGAAGTCAGAAGACAGTAGTCAGAAGACAGTAGTCAGAAGACAGAAGACAGTAGTCAGAAGTCAGAAGACAGGAGTCAGAAGACAGGAGTCAGAAGACAGAAGACAGAAGACAGAAAGACAGAAGACAGAAAGACAGAAGACAGAAAGACAGAAGACAGAAGACAGAAAAAACGGACGGGCGTAGCCCGACTTCTTTCTCCTGACTCCTGACTCCTGACTCCTGACTCCTGACTCCTGACTCCTGACTCCTGCAACAGCAACAGAAAAATAGGACACCCAATAATGGAGAAATTTTACTATGAGAGAACTTTTAGAACCCCATATCATCATTTCGTTTGCCGTGATCGCCGCTTCGATTTCAGCGGTGGGGATTACACTTATCATTGTTTTGCGGGACAAAATATCGGGAGTGCATGTCTCCCGTGCTGGACTTGAAATCCGAACGAACGATGTTCCGGCTTGGAGCAAGATTGTTGATAAGATCGAACGGATTGATGCAGATACTGCCAAATCTATACGAAAAGCAACGGCGAGACTCATGGTGATTGATCCTGAAAAGTACGGGATGTCGCCTGAATCGATGCTGGTGATTCGTGAGGCAAATCAACCATTGATTTACGCGGCTTACGAAAATCACCATACACGGGAACTCAAGGCAAATGCAGACGTTTACCTTGCGGACAAAGCTCACGATGTGTTGGATGCTGTGCGGATTTGGCGAAAACATTTTCCCGGATTGACTGACGAAAAATGTGATGCCTTTGCATGCCACTGGCTCAAAAAGATACTGCTTCCGAACCTTCGGCGAGCGTGCGACATAAAAGTGATTTATTACAACTCACAACTCAAACGGAGCAACATAAGCAAGACCGTAAAAGAAATCCTTATCGGATGCCGGGACAAAAACCTGGATTATATCCAGATCATTGACCAACTTGCGACGCGACCAGACATCGGGGAAAAATCATCTATTTTTCTCCGGCTCAAACAAAACGGGGGTGACACATGAAAGAAAAACCAACTTTTTTCAATCAGGCGTATCGCTACGCACGGGCATTGTCTCGCTGGATCAAGGCTGGCAGACCGGTTCGTGATGAAGCGGAGATTGAGCGGATATTTGAAACATATTGTAAGCCGTGCGAGGCTTACGATGTGGAAAGTTCCTCCTGCTGTCATTGCGGCTGCCGGGTGAACCTCATGAAAGCGGCAACCCTGAACAAGATCGCAATGGCAACGGAGGAATGTCCGTTGGGCAAATGGGATACAGACAAAGAATAAAACCAAATACAACTGCCGCGAAACTCCATACCTTGAAACAACATTTTTACCACGTTTTTGACATGACCAAAGCAATCCTTGACAATACTATTTTTTACTCTGTTGCAGAGTATAGGAACCCCAATGAAATCACGAAGCCGTTACGTAGGACAGCAGACCATTTCGGGATACCGTTAATCTTCCCGATTTACAGTGGCGAACGAAATCGAAGTCACATTGACGTAAAAATGTCGCAGATGATTCCGATTTTAGAGCAGTGGCTACGAGTGGGAAAGGAGTACTGCATTTTCGTGGATGCACGGGATGCGGTATTTGTGGACACAGCCGAGAACATTTTGCACACTTACAATGCCATTGCTCCGACAGGCGTGTTGTTCAATGCCGACAAGCTCGGTATTCCCTATCCGTTCAAGAATAGCGAAGTTGTATCAAAAATACAGCAGAATTACGGGATCGCTGGAGTTGTCAATTCCGGTGCATTTGCCGGGCGGATAAACAAGGTATTGGAGTTGTTCCGGCAGGGCATCGAAATATCACGTTGCCTTGAACGAGACGACTTCAGTCATCCGGCGTTATCGCACTTCGACAATGCGTCCCTGGAGGCGATGCGTAAAGACAGGGGAAGGATTTGTTTATCTGACCAATTCCCGATTCAGATGTTGCAATGTCTCGGTAGCGAATTGGTGCATGTCGACAAAAATAAAAGCCTGTTGGCGATATTCGACCTTTGCTATCCGTTTGTACATCATCGGCAGGAAGAACGAGCATTTGGCGATTGCCGCTACATCGGAGAAGCAGCAATATTGCACAGTCCTTGGATGTCAAAAAACGTCGTTGCGTGGCGCGCTTGGATTGAGGAATGTATTTTAGAGACTCCACATCCTTTTGCCCCTAACCTCTAACATTCTAACCCCCCACTTTCTAACCTTATGAATCCCATGACCACGAAACCTGAAATCAAAATCGTTCAATATCACAGGGGAGACCAGAATCTCTCCTACCCGAATGCTGCACCGCCGAAAGAATTAAAGAGGGGGTGGCAGTGGGCTATCGCTGTATTAACAACGACCCACCGAGAAGGGGGGATGCTTGCCAGAACTCTGGAGAGTTATCGTGGGTCGGGATTTGCCCCACCGGTCGTGTTTACCGATGCGAACAAGAGCGGCGGATTATGGAATCTGTACCGTGCCTTGAAAACGCTCGTCGAGCAACAGCCCAACGCCGATGCCTACATGATCATTGAGGACGATGTACTCTTCTCGAAAGATATTCGGGAATACTTGGAAGCGGAGCTTTGGCCCTCCGTTGGCGAGCATGGCTGCATCTGCTCGATTTTTACGCCAACGATCTATTCATCGAAAGAACGGTGGCATGCCGTGAATCGCGGCAAATGGACATGGATGTCGCAATGCCGGATTTACCATCCGTGTTCGGCGAAAAAGATGGTTGTCGATCTCGAAAATGATACTCGCATGCAGAACAAATGGCGGCAAGTGGATGAGACGGTTGGTGAATGGGCAAAACAAAACAATGTCTCTATATGGTTTCATAGTCCAAGCCTCACGCAGCATATCTCGCCTAGAAACACGTCCTACGAAGCGAACCGTCCACTCGACTATCGGGTCGGTATGGCGAGAGATTTTATCGGAGAAGACCGGTCGATCCGTGAATACTGGGCGGAATTCGGAACGGAACCTCGCAAGATTCTGCGTATCCCCCGATTGGAAATTGTCGCCAGAAGAGCTTGTGCAGAACAAGGGACTGAGTTCCAGTTCTTGCCGGACATGGCACGAAGACTCGCAGATAAACTCAATCAGTACAATTGCGACATTGAGGAAATATCATTTGTCGGCGACCGTCTTCTTTCGTGGGAATATGCCGGACGGTGTGTCTATCCACTTCGCATGACCGGTAAAGTCTTGCGGACAAAGATCACGATCCCGCTACCTGAAAAGGTGAACATGAGACCGTACGAACTACTCTTCGATGCAATCAGCCTTGAAGAGGACGGCACGAACCCCCACCTGACCGAAAAATATGCCGGGAAGCCATTTTATACGATTCGCCCAAGAGATCAGGAAGCAATGCACCGTCCCGGAATCCCGCGATTGGTCGGGGATGAAGTGTTTTTGTATCTGACCGCAGACGGTCAAATGACAGAGGGACATGGTTCGGAATACAAATCGGAAGCCCCCGATGTTTACAAATGGACACTTGATGAGTTTTTTCAAAATCTCGACGACATCCTTTCGGGACTTGAAGAGCAAAAAACCTGCAAATCCTGCGGTCGGTATTCGGAAAAAAACGCAGACCAAACAGCCTAACCGCCCAGTCCATTTTCCAAACCATTCACTTTTTAACCACACATTAACCCCCCACACTTTTCAAGGAGTTTACCCAATGCTACACGACACATTTGAACGCGTTTACGTCATCAATCTGCCCCGCCGGACAGAACGATGGGAAGCGTTTTCCCAAAAACTTCCAGCGGACTGGCCCTTCCGACTCCCGGAACGGTACGCCGCTATTGATGGCGGACTGGCTTCGCCGCCCGACTGGTGGAAAGATGGCGGCGGTGCGTGGGGATGTTATAAAGCCCATCTCCGTATTTTGGAAGATTGCCTGAGTAATGAGATCAATTCCGTCCTGATCCTCGAAGATGACGCTGTCTGTGTAGAAGGATTCACTGAAAAGGTACAGGCATTCTGGCAACACCTACCGGACGACTGGGAAATGGTCTATCTCGGTGGACAGCATATCCAAGAAAATCTTGGGTTGCCTCGAAAAATCAACGAGTGGGTCTATCACCCCTACAACATCAACCGATGCCACTGCTACGGATTGCGCGGTCGGCGAATGCTTGAAATGGCGTACAAACACCTCAATAATTTTTTCGATTGGAAAGTGCCGCATCACGTCGATCACTACCTTGGTGAGTTGCACAAGAGAATAAAAACAGGACTCTACGTTCCGAAAGAATGGCTCGTTGCCCAATCGGAAGGCAAGAGCGACATCTGCGGCAAAGACTTGGAATTGCGGCTCTTTCCGAGTTCCGAAGAAACATTGACTCCAGTGATAAACCGCTCCTGCTGTGCCGTAATGGGAACCTATTTCGGCGGGATCAATACGTTTGCAGGTGCTATGAAAGAACTTGGACTGTTTCTCGGTGTCGATTTGGGAAAACATTCCCCCAATCAACCGCACTTTTTTGAAGATGTTTACCTCGGCGAAATCTGCCGGAACTCTTATTCGGAGCCTTGGCTTGAAGAGAAAAGACCGCAGATTGACAGGATCAATCATCTTCGCCGTTGGGCGGGGATTCAGTGCAAGCATGTGCCAACCGAATCAACGATGGTCTGCGGCAAGCATCCGATGCTTTCTCTCATGGGACGAGAAATCATGGAGGCGTGGAAGGAACCGAAGTTTATCTGTATTGACCGCCGCCAAGAAGAGTCCTACGCATCGATGCAAAAGGTTCCTTGGTGCTGGCATCCGAGTGCTGCAAAGTATTCCTTTAGTCGTCTGGCAGAAGCCCGCGAAGAGTTTTTTGAAGACTTTCAACCGCCCTTACTGCGAATTGCCTATGATGCCATGAAAGCAGAGCCGGAGCAAGTCCTTTCAAAGCTGTGTGCATTCTTGAACCATGTTCCGACACCGGAGCAACTGCAGAATGCACTCACACTGATCAGAGAAACGGAGAACGATTTACCACAAACTCGTAGCAATGGAGCTTCCAATCAATCAGAGTGATATTGGGTTGCTGGTGTAGAGCATCCGCCGCACGGATAAACAATACCGGCAAGAACCCAGCGAACTGATTGTAAATTGTCATCCCAGCAGACCAGTAAATCCCTTACAGAAACCCTATTACCTATCACCCCCTTTTACTTATCAAAAAACATCATGTTCCCCAAACTCACTCACACCGCCGCTTGGTCGGCATTACAAAAACATCGTCAATCCTTCGAGACGGTAACGATGCGGCAACTCTTTGCCGACGATCCGAGGCGGTTCGAAAAGTTTTCCGTGCTCTTTGGAAATATCCTGTTTGATTATTCCAAGAACCGGATCACCGAAGAGACGATACGCTTGCTGCTCGATTTGGCAGGAACTGCTGATCTTTTTGCTTATCGGGACAAGATGTTTTCCGGTGCGAAAATCAATGTTACTGAGAACCGGGCGGTGCTGCATACGGCTCTGCGTAATCAGTCGAGCCGCCCCGTTTTTGTCGATGGCAACGATGTGATGCCCGGCATTCGTAGCGTTTTGGCAAAGATGCACACTTTTTCAGCCCAAGTTTTCCACGGCATTTGGAAAGGTTGTACGGGGAGACCGATCACCGATGTGGTCAATATCGGCATTGGCGGTTCTGATTTGGGTTCGTTGATGGTAACGGAAGCGTTGAAGCCTTATAAATCCAAACTCAATGTCCATTTCGTCTCCAATGTAGATGGAACGCACATCACCGAAACGCTCAAAAGACTTAATCCTGAAACGACTCTCTTTGTGATTGCATCCAAGTCCTTCACGACACAGGAAACGATGACCAACGCCGAGTCGGCAAAAGCATGGTTTTTGCGATCCATCAAAGTGCTGGGTGGTACAAGCAAGGCGGACATGACAAAACATTTTGTTGCGGTCTCCACAAACCGAAAAAAAGTCGAGGAGTTCGGAATCGATCCCGCCAACATGTTCGAGTTTTGGGACTGGGTGGGGGGTCGGTTTTCGCTCTGGTCGGCAATCGGGTTGTCTATTGTCTTGGCAATCGGATACAACAACTTCGAGGAATTGTTGACAGGTGCGTTTGAAGCAGACGAACATTTTCGCAATGCTCCGCCGGAAAAGAATATCCCGCTCCTGATGGGCTTGCTTGGTATTTGGTACAACAATTTCTGGGATGCACAGAGCCATGCCATTCTGCCCTACGACCAGTATATGCACCACTTTGCCGCATACATTCAACAAATTGATATGGAAAGCAATGGTAAGGGAATCGACCGCAACAATCGACGAGTGGAGTATTCCACAGGGTCAATCATTTGGGGGGGTACAGGAACGAATAGTCAGCATGCATTTTGTCAGTCGATCCATCAAGGGACGAAGTTCATTCCGTGTGATTTTTTGATCCCGGTGAACTCGCACAATCCTGTGGGGGATCACCATGAAAAACTGATGTCAAACTTTTTAGCACAGACGCGGGCTCTGATGACAGGCAAAACGCTGGAAGAAGCCTCGGCAGAACTTCGCCAGCCGGGCATATCAGAGGACGAAATAAAACGGCTTGCTCCATCAATGGTTTTTCCTGGCAACCGCCCAACGAATACCCTTTACTTTGAGCGGCTCGCACCAAGGACGCTAGGTTCACTCATTGCCTTCTACGAACACAAGATTTTCGTCCAGGGGATCATTTGGAACATCAATTCCTACGATCAAATGGGGGTAGAACTCGGCAAGCAACTGGCAGGAGCATTACTGCCGGAATTACAAAACAATGAAATCATGACAACGCATGACTCGTCTACCAACGGACTCATTGCGTTTTACAAGAAACATCGGAAATAAACACAAACACTTACCTTTTGCCCATACGATTAGCAATACACGATTGGCAATACAACCCCTTCCAAACACGATGACAACCTTAATACACTGTTACAAACATGATCGCGGTTATTTTGATTTCGTCTCCTCAACGATGATGCTCGCGGAACTCTACCCACAGTACGACGTGACTTGGGCAATACCGAGTAAGCGGATTTTGAGCAGCGTCCTCGCCAAGCCTCAAACAGAACTCTACCGAGACAATCTTGATTGCGTATTCCATAGCTTTATTGTACACGGCTGGGAAGCCAACCAAAAAGGTTTTGAAGGGTTTACGAACAAATTGAGGAGACTCGGAGAATCACAGTCGCACGTCTATTGTGATTTTCGCTACGGTCGTGAGAGAGGAGCGAATGAGAAGTATCGCGCCATGCTCACATTCAAACCAGAGATTGAAACCGCAGCACGGGAAAAAATTAGAACCCAATTTGGCACAGACTATTCCGTACTCCACGTTCGCACGGGGGACACGGAATTGCGTCATGGCAAACCCATCGACTTGGCTCGATGGGTCAATGCGATTCAAGATTATCTCTTTGGAGCAACTGCCCCGATAGTGTTGGTCTGTGACAGCATCTCACTAAAAAATCAAATGTCCCGTCAGTTGCTCTGCACTCCCGGCTCCCCCTATCACAGCGGCAACGATGAAGGCAACGTTGAATCCTTCGTTTTTGACGTACTCACCATCCAAAACGCAAAAAACGTTCACACAATTATGGCAAACGCTTGGAGCGGCTCCAGTTTTAGCCGCATCCCGGCACAGTTTGCAGGAATACCAACAACCCACTACAACATATTATGGTAAACGACGCACTTATTTACATCGCAGGGCACACAGGACTCGTCGGCAGTGCTATTGTTCGCTTACTATGCGAACGGGGGTACGGGAATCTACTGGTGCGCACGCATTCGGAATTGGATTTAACGGATCAGCAAAAAACGTTGGAGTTTTTCCAAACCCATAAACCTGATTACGTCTTCCTTGCCGCTGCAAAGGTCGGAGGGATTATCGCTAACTCCCAGCATCAAGCAGATTTTATTTATCAAAATCTCGCCATTTCCACAAATGTCATTCAGGCAGCACATGCAAGCGGCGTGAAAAAACTCCTCAATTTGGGAAGTGCCTGTATTTATCCCAAGAAAACGATGCTGCCCATTGAAGAGACACAATTGCTGACCGGCGCATTGGAGCCGACGAACGAAGGATACGCCATTGCTAAAATTGCCGCCGTGAAAATGTGCCGCTATTACAACGAACAATACGGCACGAACTTCATGTCGGTCATGCCTGCCAACCTTTACGGCATTCATGACAATTTTGATCCCAACTCCTCACATGTGTTGCCAGCATTGATTCATAAGTTTCATTTGGCAAAGAAAACCGGGCATTCCCAAGTGGTTCTGTTCGGCACTGGGGAACCGCGCCGTGAGTTTTTATATGTCGATGACTGTGCTCGTGCCTGCATCCAATTGATGAAACAACGGCAAGCAAGCGACATCGGTGAAATCGTCAATATCGGCTACGGCAGTGATGTGAAAATCAAGGAACTAGCAGACATCGTCGCAAAAATCGTCGGTTTTACTGGCACTGTTGTCTGGAATACCACAAAACCGGATGGTGTGTATCGGCGGCTGCTGGATAGCAGCAAAATTCAATCGCTAATCGATTGGAAACCCAAAATATCCTTATCCGATGGTATAAGGATGACTTACCGGTGGTATTGCAGGCAAAACGGATAGTAACATATTCGTTTGAGCAAAACAGGTAGAAAGAACATTCAAAAACTCTTTCCACAGAACACTTTATAAACCCTTAATATAAGGAAACGATTATGACAACACCAGTAATAGGCACATTAGAATCCCTTCGAGAAACCTTGAAACAAACTCTCGAAGAGAAACAGAGAATCGAGCAGCAGGCAGCGGAGGACATGCAACGGATAGACCAGAGAATTGCCTCGATACAGCAAGCAATCTCCGGGTTTATCACCGAGTTGCAGTCGCTGGACACGACCATTCAATCGGTACGCCCCGATGTGAGATCGGAGCACATGGAACGAATCCAGGCGGATTATCAACAGTTGCACAGCAAGCCGACGCAACCACTTGCCGCAGCAGAAATACGCGGGACGATGCGGCAGAACCTGCCGAAATCCGATGCATTTGAAATCAATATCGGCAAGGCAGGATTGTACCTGATCGGCATTGCGGTGATGTTCTGCGTGATTTGGATTGTAATGTCGGCGATGAACAGACCGCAGGTACAGGGTTGTGAGTTGCTGCCCTACGTGCAAGAACATGTGCAAGACCGTGCTCAAGATCGCATGCAAGAATGGCAAGAAATGCGGCAGACGATAACACATGACCAATCGGAGAGGTTGCAAGAGATCGTGCTGATAACAGAGGAGGACGCATCCATGATCGAGCAGGGTGAGCAGGCAGTGTTACCGGTTGTTGAAGGTTCGACAACAGAAGAGGCATCGAGGCTAGAAGCAAGACCGAGGCAAATGCGGTTATTTCAGCGGTTGTTTCGGTAGTGATTGGCAGGCAACCGACCTGGAACTACATGGGTTAGAGTGAGACTAAACGACCTGCACGCCCTCACCCTAACCCTCTCCCAGAGGGAGAGGGGACAAAATATCTACAACGATAACAAACATGGGAGGATAAAAGATGACCATCAAGATAAAGAAAGAGCATATTGTATTTTGGATTGCTGTCTTTGTACTGCAAGTCCTATTGATCGCCTGCCTGCAAGGTTGGTTTATCAACCAAGCCATAGTACCGCCTCCGCATCCTTCTGGACTGCAAATGACGCAGGAGGAGGCGAGGCTGGCACGGCAAGCGATTGAATTAGTGCGAGAGGATGTTGTGAGCGGGAGTCTGCCAACGACTGCCCTGACAGTACAAGCACTCTCGTCGCTGCTGCCGACGACAGTGCGGGATGCAATTTTGAACGAGTTAGGCACACCCGACATGGATTTTATGCGGGATGCCTTGGATATTTTAGAGGGAAGAATAGAGGGAAGGAGTCAGTAGTCAGTAGTCAGAATAACAATGTCGGGCTTTGCCCGTCCGTTTCTCCTGACTCCTGACTCCTGACTACTTACTCCTCACAAAGGAGAAAACAAATGAACAACACAGAATTAGAATACCTATTATACAACGGTCTGACGGAAACGACCGAAGAGGATCAGCAGTGCTACGAAGAGTTGATGTCGATGGCAGTCCCATTCACTGCCCATTGGGAAGACCTCAACGATGAGGTCAAGGTTTTCCAATGGGATAGCCAGTGGGAACGCTACATCAAACACCGCGCCGAGTTGATCGACTATGAGGGCAGGGATGAGTATCTGCCTTGGAACCTGTACAAGTCGCTCGATTTGAATTGGGTGGATGGTTATAACTTTGCTCAAAGGATCGGCAACTGCTGTGGGCACGCTCACAAGAACGCAGGGAAGGCATCCAGTCTTGCCAATGCCCATCGTACTGGGAAACAACCAGTAGAGATCGCTTTGTGCATTGCTTACGGCATCGCACGTGGCAATGGTCAAATGCGTATGGGATCAGGGCTAAACCTGAACCCGATGGCAAAATGGGCAGCGACGGTCGGCAATTTCTGGACGGCGGAC
>Ga0136643_10011640_pt1 | contig 13064 bp, 6 predicted proteins | sample TergutLab28metaG_FD_96883 | JGI IMG/M metagenome (GOLD analysis project Ga0136643, IMG submission 96883) | Labiotermes labralis P1 segment gut microbial communities from Petit-Saut dam, French Guiana - Lab288 P1 (version 3) (version 3) | ecosystem: Host-associated > Arthropoda: Insects >...
ATGTAAAAATACAATAGATTCAACACTGAAACTAACGATATAAGCATCATGAATAGTAACAACAGAATAGCTGCAACACTGTATTCCCTAGGGACATAGTTTGTCTCAGGAATATACGTATAAATACCCTGCATGAAGGAGATGATGGTGATGATGATGATGATAATAATAATAATAATAATGTAAATTATAAAAAGGTGCTTGCGAATCATCAATCATGTTCGTAGGATTAGAGTTAATTAACAGGTTTTTCGCAGTTACAAGAACAGGGAAATGTGTCTGTGTACCGAGAGTGTGACAGACGGACAGATATGCGTTTTTGTCCGGTATCTACTTTTATTGGAGTCCCCACGTTGAAGACAGGCCGGTAATTACGTGACATAACCAAAAAAAAAAAATAGTATATGCTACATCAACGCCATTTCCCAAAGTAAGGTTAAGTAACGTTATTTCAAGGTACGAAATTGAATTGTTCGGGAAATCACGTGCGTTTCCCAAAGCTAATTTGCGTCCTCCTTCGCCCGGTGTTGCGTGTGTGTGCAGTTCCTACCGTGATTAATTTCCTACTGGCAAAAACTTCCATTTCACCTTCCTTGCATGAATCTGAAGTAAGTAATTCATAAAATCACAAGATACTGCGCACAGATTATTAATACATTTTTCGGTTTTGCTCTTGAATGATGCTTAATGTGCGCCTTTTTTGCAATGGCGTTTAAATTTTAGGAAGTGTTCAGCAGGGAATGAGATACAGCGGTGAACATGAATGATGGGTACGTGAGGACTCTAGAGACAGTATGGTTGTTGTTTTTGAGAGACTGAGGAAAACCGCGAAACTTTTCCGTTAGAATAGTCGATAATTCAGTGGACAATCGAACTGAATAACTACCGGATAGAAACCTACAGCGTTCCGACGTCCCCGTGAGTCTGCTCAATAAGTGGCCGATGTTTGTGACCATTACAATGTACAGTGGGGAACCGCGGTAGCACAATGGTTAAGGTACTGTGCTACAAATCGGAAGGTCGCTGGTTCGATCCCAGCTGGTGTCAGTGGATTTTTCATTGACATAAAATCCCTCCGATCGCACTATGGCCCTGGGGTCGACTCAGCCTCTAACGGAAATGAGTACCAGGAGTATTTCCTGGGGGTAAAAAGCGGCCGGTGCGTAAGGCTGACAACCTACCACCATCCTGTGCCGTTGTCACGAAATCTGGGAACCTTAACTTCCTGGAACCCTCTGGGCCTTTCCAGGCCTGTAACGGGACTGCTTTACCTTTTTACAATGACAGTACATCACCAGACCGTGATGATTTCGAGCTTTCCGTATTCAGTATAGTGCACTGTCCCTCTGCAAGGTTATTTCTTTCCTGATTATGTTTTTTGTTTTTATACTTCTTTCCTTCCTTCTTTCTTTCTTTCTGCTTGTCTAAAATACTTTTTCGCTCTTGATTTTCGTTACTTCTTTCTCTCTGTGCTTCTTGCTTATGTCTTTTTTGTTTTCTTAGTTTCTTTTATTGTGTAATTCCCTCTTCCTTCTTTCCTTCATTCTTTTTCTCATTCCCCTTTTACGTCCTTACATTTTCTTTCCCTCCTTGTGACCTTTGTTTATACCTTCTGCCTTTCCCCTTCCTTTTTCATTTCCTTTCCTTCTTTACTCTCACACGATATGAAGATTTCTGCAATCTCACGTCAAGCCACGTCAACAGAAAATCACGAACATTCGCATATCGATACTACAACGTGGGAGCGACATAACCCGGTGTAGGCTTAAACTACCCGACTACCGGAATCGGCTACTATCTTTTAATCACTCATAATAAACATTACTCTTTAAAGCAAACGCTATTAATGGATTCTTTATTATGGTTAATGCGAGATATGCCGAGTGTAATTCGGACTTCAAGGAAGATGCGGCCGGCTGTCTTGGAAGTTTCCGCTTTCTGTGGGCGCAATGAGCGCTGCTATTAGCTAATATACACAGCAGACACGGAACTAAGCTCCTTACGACTCGCTGAACACAAAACTCCACTAGCAGAACAACAACATCGGTTCAGGCGGTTCAAGTATTATAAGAGTGAATGAAGGTTAAACTGAGGCCATGACTTTGAAGTGTTATACCGCATGCTGCTTGCATGTTGAATACTTAACTTAATAATTGGCGCCAATTACAGCCTGTACAAAATGTTACCAGTGATTCGTATCACACTGTATATACATTCAATCAAGTCTTATTCAAGTAAGCTTCGATACCCCTGTTCAGCACAGTATAATCATTAATCACTTGTTTGAATCACAGTGACGAAAACAAAGATCTAATAAGCTTCAGAAGGGGGGGAGGGAGGGGATTTGCGTTCTGGTGAATGCGGAACATGACATGGAATGACAAAGAAATGCCACCGCGCCTAAAGGTGTCTGTTCACGAACTTACTGAATAAATAGAGAGATAATTAAGTCCATGGATCAGATTTCTTGCGAAACGAAAAATTCTCGATGAATTTTTCACAGTGCAAACCCCGAAGTTTGATTGTCGTGATCCAGCCACTGAATCGTGTACTTACCAGCTCAGTCGATTTCGCATTTTTTTTATCCTGTTGCTTGAAAATGATTTTAATATTATACTTTTAGAATGAGTCTAATAATAATGTATGTATTACAATAAGCTTACTTCATAAATTACAAAAAGAAGAATAAGATTTTTAGGACGTGTGGGAAGAATGCCAGACGAACTGTGAAGAAAGTGTTGAAGAATATCCCAGAATAAAAAAGTCCCGTTGGGAAGCCCAGAAAGAGGTGGCTGAACGATGCTGAAAATGATGTGAAGAAAATGGGTGTTAGAGGCTGAAAAAAATAGCTTGGGATACAGACGTCTGGAAATTGATCCTGAAGGAGGCCAGGATCATGCATGGACCGAAGAGCCAGTGGAGAAGGATGAAGATTACTTTATCACAAACTTCCATTCCTACAAGCACTGTATTATATATATATATATATATATACACACACACACACACGTATGAAACGAAAGCCTAAACAAAAGAGTAACGTTTCGTTCAGCCCATGGATAATCGTGCTGTGTTTGTGCGCAGGTGATAACAAGTTCTTGAGCCAATTATTTTCTGTTTTCTTTCAATTGTAAGTATGCAGTAGACCGGCACCAGTATTTTTTACGATTGTCTCCTGTCATGTGGGGCTTGCAGCTTGACGAAACAACCATTTTGCTTTAAAAATATCTTCCGATATTCTTGACCATTTTTTCGGTCACACCAAATTTCGAATGTGGAGTCCCATTTGATCACGAGCATCGAGACTCTACTGTACTGACAAACTGAAAAATGAATTTATATTGGGTCCACAGTACCCACATGTATGGTCGCGATGATCAGAATTCGAGTTACATTAAAAAGGACTTTCTAGATCAGTTCTGTTACTGGCCACTGGCCATGGAAGATTCTGCATTATGGAGCTGGTTAACTGACTTCGTGAAATGGTTCTGATGTAGGTACACGCGTTCAACTGCCTCGGCTACGTAAAGAAATGTGCCGATAGTGGGACTCAACCAACATAGTTTGTTTCCGAAGGCTACTGCTAGCACGCGTTCAACTGTCTGGGCTAAGCCTGCTGACTATAAGAACGGAACGGTCAGGTCGCCTCATCCATCCCTACCCTAGCAGCACAGCTAGCTAGCCTCACGCCTGGGAAAGTTAATGACGTTTAATTAAAGTTTTAATTTCAAATTAAGCAAATGTGTTGTCCTCTTCTGTTAATATATATGCAGTGTGATTGATTGTAATGAATGGAAGACGGAAAAACACCACGAATGCGCAAATATGGGGAAAGAAAAACGACTCGAATTATGATGGCAACTGTACTGCACGTCACTGCCTGAGCGGGACTTACGAAATATCACGCCGATTGATTTTTGTTCAACTGAGTGTACCAGGAATCCGTATTGTGCGTCAGGCTGTAATCTTTTCTCTGCTGCACACGATAACTTTCTTTTGAAAGTAGACACTTGTATATCCTTTAAGGATTTGAACTGTTTTTTGGGAAGCGTCTTCCTGTTGCGATGGCATGAAGTAACTTGTACTGTACCGACGTCTAGGTTTCAGATTAACTAGAGGGGAAGAGCAAGAACAGAAGTTTGGCAATGAGATATCTTAGGACTTGGTCAGCGGTAACTTTGCGATACGGAATACTAAATGAAATCCAAAGATATCTACTGAAGCAATGTTTCTCAACCGCCGGGCCGCGGCCATATACCGGGCCCTGGCATCAATTATACCCGGCCGCGAGAGATTCTCCTGGAAATGATAACTAATTTAAATGTAATTTTATATTTGTCAACATGCCACACCGTACACATAATTGTACTAATACACCGTACACATAATTGTACTATTAATCTTTATGGTTATGCCGTAATTAATTATTAATACTTACGTTAGTTTAATGTATGAACTTAAAAAAAAACATTGGAAAGGTACCGACGAGTAAATCTGTTGGGAACGGACCCTCGTCTTATGAAAAAGGAATTTACCGGGCCGCGGTCTCACAAAGGTTGAGAAGCACTGTAGTACAGTAAGAGGATACGTTGCAAGGAGTCAAGGAAACCATTAAACTGCAGGAAAAATATAAAAGTGAAAAGATAGTTAAGTATTACCAGTGTACACCATGAAAGCGTACGAGGGAAGAGGACGTGTAGTTCTATTCATTTTTAATTTCCACACTAGATAGAGGTTAGTGGTCAGCTTCACGTCCCGACCACTTTACCTCCAGGGAAAGCGCCTCCGATACACATTAAGTAGCAGGGTCGTGCCTCCACAGCTGGTCTAGACGCTTCGGATAACAAAACACCTGTTGCACCTCTCTGCCTTTCAGCCCACAGCCTATGCATTACGTAGGGTACAAAAATTAGCATAGTCATATTCTGAAGGACAAAACGACTTACAAGAACCCAAAAGCAGATGGAAATGTTACCTAAAATCTTCTGACTATATCATTGGGCTTTAAAACCAAATTCTGACATTATTATTATTATTAGTAGTAGTATTAGTAGTAGTAATAATGGTAATATCCTTGTTATCAACTTCATGCAGGGTATTTACAATTATATACCTGAAACAAACCATGTTTCTAGGGTAAACAGTGTTGCGGCTGTTCGGTATTTGCAATTTGTGCTACATGTCATGTTATTTCGCCCGTGAAGTATGTTTTGTACTTTTACATTAGCATGTCCGCAGTTTGTGTGCAGTGCCCAATATGGCGGTTATTAGCAGTTCCTTAATTCCGTGCTTTCCTGTTATGTTGCTCAGGTACTGTCTGAGTGATTTTGGAATGGTTCCAGTCGCCTCTGCTATTACCGGTATCACTTTTGCTTCCACATTCTTTATTGTTATTATTATTATCATCATCATCATCATCATTATTATCTAGGGGAGGAAGTAAGAAAGGAATCATCTGTGCCCACAGTTAAGGCCATCTTTGTGTCTCATAACATACATCCGTATCAGGACTCAGTATAGAGACTTAAAATTCAGTGAAACACAAACACTGTCAAAAATCTCAATTTTTATGTCTCCCGTTTTACAACTACAGGGTATTCATGGTTGTAGTGTTGTTACACAAACACCATCCCCTGTCAAAATTTACATGCCTCAATAAATACTATTCTTTTTTATATCGTAATTACAAAAATATCATGCATTATGTGGTTTTATTTTATAGTCATGAACATTATTTATGCAGCCATGTAAACATTTGACAGCTTGTATTTGTATGACAACCCTCAACTTGAGCCTTATCATTGGAAAATGTTGGTTAGTTAATGTTTCTTATTATAGGGGACAGGAGAGGTGCATGCAGGGTTTTGTTGCGGGTGGCCTGAGGGAAAGAGGCTACCTGGAAAACCTGGGCGTAGATGGATGATATTAAAAAGGGGTTTTCAAGATTTGGGGTGGGGAGGCAAGAACTGGATTGCTCTGGCTCAGGATAGGGGCAGGTGACGAGTGCTTGTGGATGTGGTAATGAAGCTTTGCGTTGCATAAAGTGCGAGGATCTGTTAGCTTCTCAGGAAAGACTGTACGATGGAACTAGTTATTTGGTTGGTTGGTTGGTTAGTTAGTTACTGAAACTCAAAAAACCAAGAAAGGAGTGGTATTTTGCTAGGTTTCTTCGGGTTAAGCAGGATTATAGTCGAGTAAAGGCGTCCAAAAAATCCGCTTGGCAATTGAAATATAACAAAGAGGATTGTTAGTTTTATGAGATCCAACAATAAGAGGGATAATAAATTTTGAAAGCCGAAGAATGTCTCGGTACAGATTTAACCACTCCTCATATCTCGAGATAATATTTTCGTCCGTTATGCTTCACGTTCAGTTTATTGCTACAGATACTGAGGTCTCATACCCCGGCGATGAAAACACATACTGTGTGCTTGACCTGCGTCTAGTGTCATAATTAATAATGCATGGACCTTTACGGCTAAACTCTGCGGTTCTTAACACTAGCACAGTGTCGCTATGATTTATAACGAATTTTAGGTTACAATTTATGCAGGTCCATATAGCAGTTGGAAAGTCAGGTGCAAATTGTCTTCTGAAGCCTGGCATGTGACAGAAGTGGTCGACCAGCCAAGCGGGAACCGAGCGCTACTTCCGGTGCTGATATTCATCTTTATCTGGATATTCCGAGACCCTACAGCTCGATATTAAAACCTGCTACGTATCATTCCATCATATTATCATCTATTCAAACACCCACCAATAAAATCTTTTAATCACCGCCTTGTAAGTCGTTTAGCAATATGTTTAAAGTACTTTCTGTAACAAACCCTGCATTGATACTGGCTGATACACCCTAGAAGTTACACAAGTATGTGTTTTATTAGTTGTCTGGCAACCTAAATGAAACAATGGAGCACCTCACTTTTTTACCCACTATTTTACGTGTAATAACCTTTCCTTCAGTGCAAATTATTTATAATTCATTACATTATAGGATCGGTAAATTAGTTTGTACGCATTTAAGTTATCTTTTTTAAGTCCTTGGAGATTTTTTTGGAATTGTAATTGCCCTGTGAAAATTTGTGACGTGACAGATTACATATGTATTATATGCTTCTCTAGGTCAGAAGTGAGATCTGACTTTTTCCCATCATGGACAATATTAAGAGTAGTGGCTTCTGGGAGTGATGCCGTGCAGACTGGTATAATGTGCTATTCTAAGCGGGAATCTGCTGCCTCTATCTTCAGGATATGACACATTTTCCACTTTTAGTTGGGGGCCATCAAGTTCTTTCCGAACTTTCGTACCGATACACCATGCTGCCGACATCACAATCAAAAGACAGTAAACTTCATTTCTTGACTACGGTGTAGACTCCTGTCTCCGTTCCTCCATTACGTTCCCGTTAAGCGATGTTTAATAAAGCGGAGGCACAAACTTGGTGTCCGGTCCAGGTACCTATGCAAAGAGCAGCATTAAATTTCCGGAAGATTTACGAAGCTCAAGTCGGCTCTGGAGCTCTCCCAACCTCCCACAAAACAGCAGACTCCCTTCCAATGGAAAGAATGGTGACAAACCAGAAGAGTACCCACCTCCGGCTAACGCCGAACATGAGAATGCGTGGAACCTTACCTTCATTTTCATATAGGCCTTGTTGGTTCTGCGGTTATGTGGGTTTTCAAGGGCAAATTTTATGTATTCTTCTGTAGGCGTACTTGCCTTTCGCAGAGTTTTGGTATTACAAAGTACAAGGATGTACAGAATACAGACTGTTGCGTGGTTAAACATCTAACGAAGGTGCGAAAACGTATTAGGAGTGGAGATACCGCTCCACGTATTCTTAAACTCGGTACCAGATTTTGGGCGAGTTGTAAGCTTCACATTACTGTTGCTTTACCCTCGGTGGAAGCGATCAGGATAGATACCGGTTAGGAGGCTGTGTGGGGACTCGGAATACGGCAAAGTCACTGTGACTGCTGGGAACCGAGCTCCGATACCTTGATCGTCCATGCCGTAAGTCATTGTTCTAACTTACTCTAACGAGCTGCTAAAAGTAAATCTGGGAAAACGCAACAGATATAAGACATTTTGTATTCCCAAAACAGCCATTTCTGCACCCCGAGTTTCAGACAAAATAAATCACATGCTACATAGACATACAATTGCTTCTTGTAAATAGGAAGAGGAAAAATACCGAAATGTTCTCGTTACAGATTTAGGTAGGACAAAATTTCGCGCTGGAATAGGTAATATTACTGCTGCGTATGCAGGAGTTCTGGGCATGGAGACAGACTGAGCATCTGAAGTTTTCTCGTAGTTTACGTCAGGACCTTCAGACAGAGGTGCACAAATCAGGGCGTGAGGCCGCCATCGTGTCTAATATGCGTGCGTGTTTAGTATGTACGTACCTTGCTTCATCGCACCCTTCAGGCACCCAGAATTTTTGAGGTGGCTGCTAGATTTTTTGGTTTAATTTGCGCACCTCTGCCCTCAGACACATGTTAATGCCGTATCTCCGTTTACATAATGGCAATTTCGTGCAACATAAACTCGAATTCAGTTTTCACCGATTCTAACAATCGCAAGCACCCAATCTGCAATACTGATAGCGCCATTGCCTACATGTAACCTTGGAGGAATTCCTAGCAGAAAGCAAAGTCTGCTTAACTAGTTCATCGATTTCTAGTTCTACATGTCTATTCTTATTATTATTGTTGTTATTTAATTTTATTTTTGCGAAAAACTTTACATATATAAATATACAATAATGTATCAGTCAAACACAACAAACTTTATTATGTTTATTACTGTACTAGGGCAACATGTTTCGATTCTTACAGAATCATCTTCAGGCCCTTCTAAGAAAATAGATCCTTACTTAAAATGTTTAAAGATGTGCTGTGGGATCCCAAACGCTTACATTCTTGATAAAACTATGTATAAAATGCATGTGTCGTTTTGTTCTTATAGTAAAATCGGGATACCTAATTTTAAAACTTAAACCGGTACATATGAAAAAGGTTACACGTATATATTGTTATTAATTACAAAATATGTATATAAGATTTAAAATCGTTAAAAACGTTAAAAATCATGCGATAATGTTGCCCTTAGTAAGTGATGTCTTCCCAACGTTGATGTATTCTTGACGAACTTTTAGTCTCTTATCTCCAGTGTTGAGTGGTTGGATTTCTATACTGATAATGAAGGCGTATGGATGCCATTTATATCGTAAAGTTTATTTGTTGTGAATCTTATATTAAATGGACCGTGCATCATTGTAATAGTTGAAAACAAAAGACCAACTTGATGTCACTTGCTATTTTATTTCACTTCTTATGTGCTCAACATGTTTCGGACATTAATATATCCATCATCAGGAGCTTGCGACTATTCTGTTGAATCACCACAATGGTCATATTGTTCTTGGTTCGATGTGTTTTGGAGTTTCGGTGTGGTTGGGTTGGAGTGGTATCCGTGTTGCAGGCTGAAGTTGTGCTTCAGCCTGCAACACGGATACCACTCCAACCCAACCACACCGAAACAGCAACACACATCGAACCAAGAACATAACGACCAATGTAGTAATTCAACAGAATAGTCGCAAGCTCTTGATGATGGATATATTAATGTCCGAAACATGTTGAGCACATAAGAAGTGAAATAAAATAGCAAGTGACATCAAGTTGGTCTTTTGTTTTCAACTATTTATTTGTTGTGTTTGACTGACACATCTTTGTATATTTATATATGTGTTAAACACTTCGGGATGGCAAACATTAAAAATGAAAAACTTTACACTTAATTGTAGTAATTTCGTCCTTTAAATTTATATGAACGTAACTCAGAGTTTAGAATTTTCGCAATATTTCTGACTGTCGACATTCACACTGTTTCCTGCGTAATGTTAAGTTCCATTTTCTATCTCTGCGCTAAACTTCAATGCTAACATAAACCATTCATTAGTTATTGTCTACAAGATTAACGACAAGACAATTTTCGTAAAGCCTACATCTTACGTAAATACACATTAAAAGATCGCCGTAAGAAATTATGCAAATTTTTTAAGACCCCATACAATATCTGGACGTAAAGTCAGTGCCGCCAATGTCAGGTAGGTCTCACCAGCTCGCAAGTCCACATTTCTTATTACATTTATACCTACTTAAATAAAAGACAATTGGGGTACCGTCTAATGGTATTAGGCCCATAAAAATGTCGTTCAAAACGTTTAAGTGTTTCAAAAGATTAGACGATGGTGTAACTGTGTACCAGTCAGCACGGTGGTTTCATGAGACTAATATTTCCCTTTTTTAAGACAAGAAAAGGATAAAAAGATTAATCATATGGGCTTAATCAGTACTGTAGTGACAATGTTTGTAAATTTATACTTACAACTGAAATACACCATGTAGGTGCGTTCGCAAAATTGTGAAAAGTGGCTTTTAGCTTCGTCATGTCTATCTGTCTGTCCATCCTTCCGTCTCCCATAGGACGGATTTTTATGAAATATGATGTCTGAGAATTTTTCGAAAAGCTGTCGAGGAAATTCAAGTTTCATTAAAATCTGACAAGAATAACGGGTACTGTACATGAAGATCTCTGTACATTTATCATCATGTCTTGCTCCCTTCTTCTTAGAAGGAGAAATATTTCAGACAAAAGTTGTAGAGAAAATCAAAACACAATTTTATATTCAATAACTCCATTTTTTCGAAAATCGTGCCGTTTATGAGATGAGGTGGAAAAATACTGTAGAGCCGGACAGGCCACAGATGACAATATAATACGGCACATGCGCTTTGCATACTGGATAACTGAGGCTACAAACACATATCCAGAGTATATAATACTTATTGTTCTTGCACGACAACAACGGTTACGTGAACGCGCCTTATGTTACGTGTTACGTAACTCCCTGTCGTGTCAAATATGGGCTCGGATACCAGATACCATGAAATGAGTTTGTGTTCTTCCTCAGTCCGTCCATGCAAATTCCGGGATAGTAACTCAAATTAGGCAGCCACTGCATATGAAGTATTTTAGAAGAATAAAAGTAAAGTGATCCCGTTACAGGCCCGGTGTGGCCCAGAGGGTGGGTAGAGGTATAGCTCTACTCTTCCATGACCGTGGCACTATAAGGGGGTGAGTGGTCAGCAGCACGCCCCGGCCGCACTTAACCCCCGGGAAAGGCCCGGTATCCATTTTACAGGAGGCTGGGTGGGCCCCGGGGCCGGTCTGGACGGGCGGAAAATCTCGTCCCAACCGGGATTCGATCCCGGTCCATCCAGCCCATAGCTCAGTCGCTATACCGACTGAGCTACACGGCCCACACTGCTTCTTTCATACCCTTCCATATTCATTCTTCACCAGACAGGCTTTAATTCAGACAGAACCCAAGCTTTATGAAGCGCCGTTAACTAAAGCACACTTAAGTGAAATAAGCAAAAGGGACTCTATTTCGATAAAAAGCAGCCGATAAAATTAACTCCTTACACATATAGGAAAATTCAAACTTAAATTTGTCCCTGTCCTAGACGTGAAAGCATACAGGGGGAGTAGGTGTATGGCTCCATTCATTCTTAACCTTGGCACGACCTCGGCAAGACGAGCGGTCAACCTCACGCCCGGACCGTTTCACCCCCGGGAAAGAACCTCAGTGCCCACTGGATAGGAGGCTGCGTGGACAGAAGAGCCGTACACTGGGATTCGAACCCCGAAACGGGCAGACTGTAGAGTTCCTATACCGACTATGCTATCCAGGCTAAACACACACACACACGTGTGTGTGTGGGGGGGGGGGACCGGGGTGACACAGTGGTTAAGATGCTAGGCTACCAATCGGAAGGTCGCTGGTTCGATCCCAGATGGTGTCATTGGAATTTTTCATTGACATAAAATACTTCCGATCGCACTATGGCCCAAGGGTCGGCTCACCGTCTAACAGAAATGAGTACCAGGAGCATTTCCTGCGGGTAAAGGCGGCCGATGCGTAAGGCTGACAACCTTACCACCATCCTGTGCCGTTGTCATGAAAACTGGGAATCTAAACTTCCTGGAACTCTTTGGGCCACTCCAAGCCTGTAACGGGACTACTTTACCTTTATACATATATAAGGCCCATGTAATTTGCATAATTTTTTTCTTGTTAAAACACACTTGAATTTTGAAATATTTCCAACTTATATTTTCGTCACAGTCATATTGTGATTCCACTGAAGACTTCCGTTCGTGCTAAGCATATGCCTATTTCTATGATGGCTGTCCTTATTTGTACGTTACTTGTTTTTTGTAGCAGTCACTAATGGTAAAGTTGTCACGTATTGTACAAGTTCCTCATAATGTGCTTCACTGAAATAATACCGAAGGACAAAGCTGGAAAATTCTCTCCAAACAAAGGCAGCCACTCCAGGCATATATCATTACTTACACGTGTAGAAATGTCTCCTCAAGTACCTATTATTTCTAATTCTCCCCATTACCAGGGCGGTAAATTTGTTTTATAATCTAATAAGAGACCCATTTGGTGGCGCATAATACATTAACTTCCACAAGCGACAGTGACAAGTGACAATGAAATTCAAATTTAATTTTATTTGCTGTAAAACGTAAAACCGTCCTTGTGCACGCCAAGGAGGTGTATACGGAAGTGGAGTTCCAGGTCCGTGCATTCTTATTCTTTGCACCAGATGGAGGTAAATAGTTAGATACACGCTCCTGTCGCCTGTTTGCTGGTCAAGTAGACTCGGTACCCATTACAGGAGGTGGGCGTCAGGGGTGAAACCGGTACAAATTGCCAGTGTTCGGCAGTAAATGTTGCGTAATTTTTTATTTTTCTCTGTAGTATTATGATCTGTCGACTGTACAAATGAACCCTTTCGGACAAGGCCCAAGTCGCACTGCAACTGAAAGTTAGTCTTTGCGATTTAGTGTAAAGATTTTTAGCCAGTACGCCCTTGCTGAGAACGGGGGGGGGGGGGGGGGGGGGGGGAAAAAAAAATTTTGTTCCCCACTTCTCCGGCACCTTTTGGGTGCCCTCGTTTTGGCCCCCTTGTATTGGCCC
>Ga0136643_10011641_pt1 | contig 13064 bp, 9 predicted proteins | sample TergutLab28metaG_FD_96883 | JGI IMG/M metagenome (GOLD analysis project Ga0136643, IMG submission 96883) | Labiotermes labralis P1 segment gut microbial communities from Petit-Saut dam, French Guiana - Lab288 P1 (version 3) (version 3) | ecosystem: Host-associated > Arthropoda: Insects >...
CAACTCAGGATAACCATCAATCGGCTGGAACTTGAGTTGGAACAGGCTCAAGAATGGCATGAATTTCATATATCTCACGAAAGGGCAGAACTTGAACTGCTTGAAAACCGTTTGGCGGCTTCGGTATTAACAGCGCCTGTAGATGGGGTTATAACCTACATAGAACAAATACCTAGGGGCGGCTACGTTGAAAGCTTCAGACCGATAATTTACATAAACAGCGGGGAAAACATATTTTTGGAGTACGCCGCAGTTTACGTTATACCCGTGCCTTTAACCGCAACGCTGATGGCTCGTATTGAGGACAGGGTATACGAACTTGAAAGGATTACATATACCGAAGAAGAAGCGCGTTTTTTTACAAGAGAAGGGAATACTCTGCCTGTTCGTTTTAACTTTATAAATCCCGACGAATACTTACAGCCGGGGCAATTTGCCGCACTCAGGATTTATACGGATATAGCGGATAACGTGCTTAGGATTCCCATAAGTGCAGCTTTCAGAAACCCGGATGGTGATTTATACGTAAATGCCTTGGAAAACGGGCAAAGAGTAATCCGAGTTATAGAGACAGGTTTAAGCACAGAAGCGTGGATAGAGGTCATATCAGGGCTTGTTGAAGGGGATGAAATTTTTGTTTAACAGAAAAATTACTTATTTATTACTTCTCATATTAGTATCGGCCTGTAACTATAATCAGCCGTCGGCTTCTCCGGCATATTATATCCCCGAGGGGTTACTTATGCCCCCCGCCGAAGCAGCCCCAAGACATTTTCAAACTAGGGAGGCAGAGTTTGGATATTTCGGAAGAAATGCCAATATATTGGCGCATCTGCATTTTCCCGTTACAGAGGAACAATTTTTTCAAACAGGCGGCGGTTATTTACATTCCAGATATGTAACCAACGGGGATTTTGTGCGGCAGGGGGATGTCCTTGTTACAATGATTTTTGATGTAGATGCCCTCATTGCGGAAGAAAGGGTACTGCTGCTGCGTTTAGAGGAAGCAGAACGCATACACAGAGAGGATATGCTTCGCAGAAGGGTGGATATAGAGCGGTTTAGAACGGCAATCAGGGCAGAAATGGACGATATGGCATTAGAAATACATGAAATTTCATTAGAGAGCATGGAAGCGAGTTACAATCATACCATTACGCTTTTTGAAAGGGAGCGCAGGGAGCAAAACAGAAGGCTTGCGGAAATAAGGCAGCGGCTTGCGGGAGAAAATATAGTTGCCCCTTTTGACGCGATAGTAACCAATATTAACTTGGCTTCCATGGGTAGCGTAGTAGAATCTTGGGAGCCTATGATGACACTTTTTGACTACAGCGTTATACAGCTGGCAATGGCAGGGCCTATAGATATTTTGCGTTTTGGCGATACCATAAGCTTTACCGAGAACTTTTCCGAAACAAATTTTGAGGCAAGAATTGTTTCCGACCCGTTATCAACAGCCCACAGAGCCAATTCGAGAATCTTTTTGGCCGATTTTACAGATGACGATTTATCGGACGACTTTTTTAATACATTACATGGCGGAAGCATATTTGCCTCTCCTTTGGAAGTTAATCTACATGCGGAAGTTGTTATACCAACGGAGGCAATAAATCATGAAAACGAAAGACAATATGTTTATCTTTATGAAGATGGAATGTTAAAGAAGCGTTATATACAAATCGGGTTTTTTTACGGAGATAGGGCGCAAGTAATAGAGGGCTTAGAGCCGGGGCAGATTGTGGCCGTACAGTAGGGTGATATTATGATTTCATTTATATTAAGAAAGATATGGAACAACAAATGGTTATTTATTGGTCTGCTTGTGGGCAATGTTTTGCTTATAGGCATAGTATCCTCTGCGCCTATGTATGTACAGGCAACCCTGCAAAGGGTGCTGATGGTGGATTTTGCAAGGCAGCAGGCGGAAACAGGGAGGCATCCCGCCACGGCGGTATTAGAATTCCCTTTTAACAATGCAGTAGAGGGGAACGAACATGCTTTATACTTAGAAAGCAGTAATAATATACTTCCCCATGTAATAAACACGCTTGAAGTGCCTGTTATACACGTAAAAAAGCGCTTCTCAATGGAAAATTGGGGAATGATGCCCCTCGTGCAGCGGGAGCAGCCGCCTTCCAACAGAAGCCTCAGCTTAGCCGGGTATTCAGGGTTTCATGAGAATATAAATATATTGCACGGACGCCTGCCCTCCCCTCATTTGCAGGAAGGAAACGTAATTGAGGCTATCGCAAACGAGCTTGTATTAATGCGCAGTGATATCCTAATGAACGAACTACTCGAAGTAAATAATGTTTACGGAGATTTTTTCATCCAAATAGTGGGGATATATGAGGGCATAGAAAATCCCGAAGGCTTATTATACTGGATACAAAACCCAAACAGAGTTACAGGTACGGTGCTGGTAGACCCGGATTTAATAGAAAACTATTTTATCGGGGATAATTATCATAGGGATCACAGGGTACATGCCACATGGTACATTCTTTTGGATAATTTGGAAATGGAGGCAAGCCGTGCCGCCTATTATATAAGCGCAGATAATTATTTAAAAGGCCGCTTTGCGCAAAGAGGGGGCATATGGTCTTACAGCGAAAATTTTATGAATACCGTACACGGCTTTACAACCCGGGTACAGCAGCTGTCCATAACCATTTGGGTGCTGCAAGCCCCGTTATATGTACTTTTGGCATTTTATATTTTTATGGTGTCCAAGCAGATTTTTATTATAGAGCAAAACGATATCTCGGTATTAAGAAGCCGCGGCGTCAGCAGAGGACAAATTTTATCTATATACACCGTACAGAGCCTGATAATGGCAGTTATAAGCTTGGTACCGGGGATTATACTGGGCATTTATATTTGTCGGATATTGGGGGCTTCAAGCGGATTTTTAGACATGGTAAGGCGCAGTGCATTACAGGTCGAAGTTAACGCCCAAGCGATACAATATTCGTTAATAGCAGCAGGGCTATCTGTAATAAATATGCTGTTGCCTGTTTTAAATTATTCCAAGTTTACCATAATAGGCCATAAACTAAAGCAAAGCAAGGTAAAAAAAGCCTTATGGCAGAGGCTGTTTTTAGATGTTTTGGCACTCGGAGCCGGCATATACGGCTTATTTACCTTCCACAACCAACAAGAATTAATGGCTATGGTTATGCCCGAAGCAAGGGCTATAGACCCGTTATTATTTATAAGCGCGTCACTGTTTATACTAGGGCTTGGCTTAGTTTGTCTGCGGCTGTTCCCTTACGTTATAAGCATAATATTTTTTATTGGTCGTAAGCATTGGAATCATGCGTTTTACGCCTCTTTAATCAATGTAAAACGCTCTGTGGGCGACGAGCAGTTTATAATGATATTCTTAATTTTTACTCTGGCTGTGGGCACATTTAGCGCCCAAACGGCACGAACCATTAATATTAATAACGACGAGCTTATCATGTACACCTCCGGAGCAGACCTGGTTTTTAGGGAACGCTGGCTTAATAACAGCAGTGATATTGCGGCATTCCACTCCGCTGTAGCGCAGGGGGACGCAGAAGGTATCGCCCCGAGATTGGTTTATCAGGAGCCGAATATCAACCGCTTTTATCATTTAGACGAAGTGGAAGCTGTAGCAAGGGTATTTCGTGACAGAGTAGAGCTTAGGGCTATAGGGGCTGTAATAGAAGACGTCAGGCTTATGGCTATAGATACCTACGAATTTGGGCAAACAGCCTGGTACAGAAATGACCTCTTACCGGTACATATAAACCATTTCCTTAATTCCTTGGGCAGCAGGGCAGACGCTGTTTTGCTTTCGGAAAATTTCCGCAGTCGTCTTGATTTTGATTTAGGGGACAGGATAACGATAACAGACAGCCGGGGCAATAATATACAGGCTTCGGTATATGGCTTCGTAGAGCATTGGCCGAGTTTTGCGTCTGTGGAGCGGAGCAGGACAGACGCCGGGGAATTTGTTCAGCAGGACGTTTTTTTTGCCGTTAGTAATCTGGGATTTATCCAAACCGCGAGCGGATTATATCCCTACGATGTCTGGCTGAGGACAAATACACCGACAAATCACTTTTTTTATGATTTTATTAACGAAACGGGAATCCAATTACTAATGTTTAACGATACCTTGGGTATTATAACAGATAGCCGCAGCGACCCTATATTACAGGGGACAAACGGCGTACTTACCATAGGGTTTATAGTAACTATATTAATATGTTTTACGGGCTTTCTAATCTACTGGATACTTTCTATAAGAGCCAGAAAATTGCAATTTAGTATTTTCAGGGCTATGGGCATGTTTAAGGGGGATATAATCAAGATATTGGTATACGAGCAAGGGCTTATTACCATAACAGCCATATTGATAGGTGCCGTTGCGGGAGAAATAGCCGCCGGACTTTTTGTTCCGCTTATACAAATTTCTTTTGCCGCCGCCGATCAGGTTATCCCGCTAAGGGTAGTCAGCGTATATCAAGATTATATAAACCTCTACGGGATAATGGCAGTAATGATAATTTTATGTCTTTTTATTCTTGGGATATTCATCTCGAAGATAAAAATAGCTCAGTCACTAAAGCTGGGCGAGGACTAAGGTGACGATTTATAGGCTAAAAATTTGTATTTACACAAAAAAAACCATATCTCACTTGCCCATGATGATATTATCTGCTATGCTACTAACTGTAAGTTTGTTTTGCCATGCGCATAAGATATTTTAACATATAATAATTGCGTCGGTAGTAGCGATTTATTATAAACTGCCGGCAGACAAAATCGTAGGCCCGGGACTTCCTCGCTAAAAAACGAATATGCCCTACGACACGCAGTAGCAGTATTGGTTATTAATATCCTCAGGATGCTAGCATGATTAAAGAGTTCGGGGCAGTTTACATTTTATACCGGCAAAACAACAGTAATTAATTATTAGAGTTGCTGTAGTGTTAAATACGTAGAAACCGTAAGAACTCCCTCCCATAATCCTAACTTACGTCGTACGATACACAGATTAATGCGGTTAGACAATGCACTAATACGAAGATAATACATACAGCCAAGTAGTTTACTTAGCCTTTAAAAGAGTGGAGCGATGACATGGAGTTATTAAAGGTTTCCAGCCAATCTAAACCAAAGTTGGTAGCGGGTGCTATAGCAGCGGTGATACGTACAGGGGAGAGCGTAGAGATACAGGCTATAGGAGCAGCGGCAGTTAACCAAGCCGTGAAGAGCATAGCGGTAGCCAGAGGTTACGTGGTACCAAACGGTATTGACCTGGTGAGCTACCCTGCATTTTCTCAGTTGGTAGTAGACGGAGAAGAAAAAACATCTATCAAGTTTGTAGTCGAGAACAGAAGCTGATACATGTTTATTTTAGGTAGAACTTAGATTGCTTGGTCAAACAATAACCTGTACAAGCAGCCTAATTTACGAAAAATCTGTACAAATGCGTGCGTAAGGGATTAAACCAAGGGACTGTTTTATATAAAGTAGCTAAAACAGAGGCAGAAAACAAAAAGCGGGTCGGCGACGACCCGCTTTTTGTTTTTTAAAGCACCTCTATGGCCGCTAAACGCAGCCGTGAAGCGTCGTCATGGTTTACCACGGCACTTATATAAACCCCTTCTTCTTTGTATTTACAGTCAATAACCTGCCCGCTTTCGTAGATTCGGGATATAAGCGCCCCGGAATCCAAGGGGAGCAACACAGAAAGCTCCGTGCGCCTTTGAGATAATTTTTCCGTTATCGCCGCCTTTAAGCTATCCATTCCCATGCCGGTCAGGGCGGATATATTTACGGCGTTTAAATCGTAGGGTATTTCGGCCGAGACATCACATTTATTATGCACCGTAAGCATAGGCTTGTTTCCCGCCTCAATTTGATTAAGCACCTCCAGTACGACCTCTGCCTGCTTAAACCTGTTTTCGGAAGAAGCGTCCACCACATGCAATATTAAATCGGCGTGCTTGGTTTCTTCAAGGGTGGCTCTAAAGGCATTTACAAGGTCGTGGGGCAATTTATTTATAAAGCCTACTGTATCCACCAGTAAAAAATCCCCGTCCCCGTAATTTACCCTGCGTGAAACCGGGTCAAGGGTCGCAAACAGCTTGTCCTCCGCCAAAACGGAGCTTCCCGAAAGGCAGTTCATAAGAGTGGATTTGCCTGCATTGGTATAGCCCACAAGGGCGATAACAGGCACCTTGGAACGCTCCCTCGCCACTCTCTGTATGGCTCTCCCGGATTTGATTTTATCAATTTCTTTCTCAAGTTCGTCCAACCTTCTGCGCAGTATACGCCTATCTACCTCAAGTTGGGTTTCGCCCTCGCCTCGCCTTGCCCCGCCGCCGCCTCTGCCGCCGCCCGCCATTCTGGACATATGCGTCCAGTAGCCGGCCATGCGGGGCAGCAGGTACTTGGTTTGAGCCAACTCTACTTGCAGCCTGCCCTCGTGGGTGGAGGCACGGCTCGAAAATATGTCGAGTATTAAGGCTGTCCTGTCTATAACTTCAATTTTGCCCAATTCCTTGCTTATATTCCTTATTTGGGCGGGGGTAAGCTCATCGTCAAATATTATTGCATCAGCACTTAGTCTGTTTATTTCAAGCACTAAATCATGAAGCTTTCCGTAACCTAAATAGTAGCCCTTATCAGGCGTTTGGCGGGATTGCATCAGTTGACCCGCGGTTATGAAGCCGGCAGTATCTGCCAGCAGCTTTAACTCGTCTAACTGCTCGTTCTCCTTATTGCCTATGCCGACTAAAATAGCCCGCATTATTTCGGTTTCCGGCTTCCTCTTATCAGGTGCCGTTATCTTAGTATCTGCCAAATAAATTTCGTCAAACAAGAAATCATCGGGTATGGCATTTATTTTATACGGGCCAAATAAGTTTACAGATAATTCCTTTTCGCCGGCTACGGCCTCCAACACCCCCACCTGCATAGAAACCGGTCTGCCCTCTAAAACGCCGACAGCTGCCATAGCATCCAAACGAATATTTTTTAGGGACTGTATATCCACATCAGATAAGACGGAGTTGCCCCCGGGGTGAGTGTGTATGCACCTGAGCCCGCTCAGTCTGTCCTTGGAGCGGCGTTTTCTGTGGGAAGGTAACAGTACCCTGTCTTGTTCTCCTATTCCTATGGTTATTACCCTGCCCGTGCGGTCTAAATAAAGCATTACCTCTCGTCCCGTCGCCTCTGTAAATTTGGCAAGAGCCTCAATAATCTCCCGATTGCAAAATACGTCACGCTCTGCCTCTATTTCGTAAATGCTTTCCAGCTGCTCTAAATACGAGCGCCTTATTCCTTCGGTATTTCCTCTGATTTTATCCATAATCCCCCACAATCCTTAAATTTATTCTTTTCCTCATTTTCACATATATCAGGCATTAAATCAATAAATAAAACGCCTATAGTCATTTTTTATTAAAGTTTGTGAAGATTGTGCCTTTTAATAATCTTTACTTATTTCTTGATTAATCGTATAATTTTAGTCAAATATATGGAGGTGCGGAGGAATGATACCTGAGGTAATTGATAAATCTGTAGACTTAAACAGCCGTGCCATTGCAGCAAAAGCTTCGGAATATGAAATGGAAAAGCTAATTTCTGATTTTAAGCCTTTTTTATACAGCCGAGCCTCTAAATATTCACAAAGCGGCGATAGGTTTCGCAGGGAGGAATTATTTAGTACCGCTATGATGGCTTTTTACGAAGCCATTAAGGCATACGACGTTGACAAGGGTCACTTCTTCCCGTTTGCAAGCAACGTGGTAAGAAACAACCTTATAGACCACATACGCAAGATATACAGGCAGGAGGGGAAGACTGTTTCTTTAGAGGTTCAGGACAGTGATATTTCCCCTGACCGCTCCGCCGCAGTAGAAGAGGTTTCCATAAGGCAGTTTGAGGATAACCGCAGGCGGGCCTACATAGTAGATGAAATAGAGCAGTTTAAGGCAGAGCTCGGCGAATGGGGCATAACCATGGAATCTTTGGCACAGCAATCCCCTAAGCATAAAAAAGTGGCGCAGACATATAAACAGGTAATAGCCCAAGTTCTTGAATCCCCGGACATTTTACAAACTATACAGTTAAAACGATATTTTCCCATTAAAGCTATATCAAATATTACCGGGCTACCCCAAAAAAAGTTAGAGCGGGCACGAACTTTTATATTGGCTTCTTTAATTATTAAAATGGGGGATTATGATTATTTGTCAGATTATGTAAGCGGAGGGGACTAAATAAAAAGGGAAAGGAGTATGCGGCAACTATGAAAGCGATTATTATGAGCCACGAAAAAGGCGGTTCCTATGTAATGGATAAGGAAGGTGCTTTTAGACATGTTTTGGGGCATACGCATAAGCCCATAGGGGCGGAAATAGAGTTAAAGGCCATGGTTTCATTTAATTATCGTAAATTTTCCGCTATGGCGGCGTCTATTGCCTTAGTTATTGTAGTCGGCAGTTTTTCTTGGCTGTGGACAGCTGAAAGCCACACTATTTATGTAGAGATTAACCCCGGGGTGCAGTTGATATTTAACAGATTGGACAGGTTAATAAGGACTACTCCCTTAGATGCCAATGCCGCAGAAATTTTAGGAGAAATTAACCTGAGAGGTACGCCTACCGATGTTGTCACTGTATTTATAGAATCGGCGCAGGAAAAGGGTTTTTCCCTACATAACGGGAGACCGGCGGTAATACTTATGACTTTTACAAACAGGGCAGGCAACCCTTCTGACGACACTCAAACGGCAGTGGCGCAGGCTTTGCAGGGAAGTAATATCCAAGATTTAACCGTAATAAAGGTAGACGGCTCAGATTACTTCCATTTGGCAAGCGAGGCAATTGAGCGGGGGGTTTCTCTCGGCCGATTGGGGCTTGCGCTTGCTGTGCAGGCCGGCTCTGACGGGGATAGTCTGGATGATTTGCTGAATATGGACGTAAGAGATTTGATGGACGAAAATAATTGATATAACCTGCTTTAAATAATTTCCGAATAAAACCTGACCAAGAGTTCTTGGGATATCTCTATGGGATGATTGCTTAGCCTTTGCGGGTTTACTGCTTGGGCTAAACTTTTTATTGTGTTGATTTTATTGCCGCTTACCGTAAATCTGTTTGCCGGCCCTAATTTTGCAAACAGCTCCAAAAAGCCGTTGTACCGGTCAACAAGCAAGTCTTTGGGAGCCTTATTATTTTCGATAAGATGCGCCCATACCAAGGGCAGGCACAGAGCCACAGCATGTCCGTGGGCTATGTTAAGCACGGAGGATAGCTTATAACTCATGGCATGTGCCGCTGTTGTTTTACTTATATTAATGGCTTTGCCCGCCAGATTAGCCGCCTGCAATATACGCAGTGCGCTTTCGCGATTATTCGCAAAATAGCTGTCTGTATCCTCTAAAATAATTCGCATGGCACTAAGGGCATAGGCTCTGCTTTTATCTGTTTTCCCTTTTGCCCATATAGCCTCAATTGCTTGACATAAGGCATCCAAAAGAGTGGATTTTTTATGATAATCAGGCAAATTGGTAAGTAAACCGGGATCCAGTATTACATAGTCGGGGAGTAGCTCCTCATGCTCTATGGATAACTTTTCCCCGCTGTTATACAAGACGGCAAAGTGGGTGGCCTCGCTGCCTGTCCCTGCCGTACTTGGTATACTTAAATGCTTTGCCCTTGGTTTTTCCAATAACCCTGTCTGCTTATTTTCGCTTAATATATTTACTGATTTGGCGATATCTATGGCACTTCCGCCCCCTAAAGATATTAAATAATCGCAGTTGTTGGCCGTATACTGCCTTATGCCCTCGTATGCTTGATTTATATCGGGATTAGCCGTAAAATCATGAAAAAACACGGCCTTTATATCAGGCATAAAGCTTTTTACACTGCGGCTGCATACTATAAATGGCCTTTTTGCAGTCGATATAATTTCGTTTACGCGCTTTATTTCGCCGAAACCCGCATAAGTATCCTGTCTGCGGTCGGGCATTTGCCTGTAGGACTCCCTTGCCCGTGCCAAATCAGCCCTGTCATCCGCTTCAAAACATTCCCGGCCCGTAATATCTAAGGGGAATAAGTCTATCAAATCAAAATCCAGCGCGTTTTCGGCATATACATGGATTTCTCCCCTTTCGCAGAACGACTTTATTTTATCGGCCCATGTCGAATAATCTTTTTTTAGTATTTTGTAAACAGGCTGTGCGTAGACGCTTCCGTTAAAGGCATCTACGCCTATATAAGAAATTTTCCCCATTTTTATAACTGCCTTAAAATCCTTTTCGGGCAGCGGCTTTTCGGAATCTGTCACCATTACGCTTTTGCTTGCGGCAGAAATATCCTGCAACACGCTTTGCTCGCAGACAATATCCCCGTGCATAAGGATTATATCGCTGTCACGAAGCATTTCCGAGGCCAAAAACATAGAGTATATGTAATTGCTATTATTAAACAGGGGGTTGTGTATAAAGCTAAGGTTTAAATCCGGGAACTTTGCCCGTACATGCGCCTCCAAGATATCAGAGTGCGGCCCTGTAGTGACATAAATATCCCTAATACCGATACGGCCCAACTGCACTATTTGCGAATCTATGATAGTTACGCCCTCGCAAAGCTCCAAAAGACATTTGCAGGTAGTTAAGTTTTCCATACGGCTGCCTGTGCCGGAGTTTAAGATTAGTGCTTTCATCAATTATTCATACTCCTTTAAGATAAGGCCCAAGCGGCAGATAGGGAGACCTACCACTGTGAAATAATCCCCTTCCACCCCTTCTATCAACAGCGCACCTTTTTCCTGTATGCCGTATGCTCCTGCCTTATCCATAGGTTCTCCCGTGGCGATATAGGCTTTTATTTCCGCTTCGCTGAGCTTGCGCATAAAAACCTGCGTACTGCTTGCAAAAGCGCTTGTTTTGCCGTCACAAGCGGATATCACCGCCACCCCCGTATATACTGTGTGCGCTCTGCCTTGAAGCTTCATGAGCATGGCAAAAGCATCAGCGTTATCCTTGGGCTTGCCTAAAATTTCGTTATCTATAACAACTATGGTATCTGCCCCTATAATCAGGGCATCTTGCCCCTTTAGGCCGTTATATACATGCTCCGCCTTTTTATTGGCAAGCATTGCTACAATGTCGGCAGGCGCTGCGGCCGGGTCAAAGCTTTCATCTACATCGGCGGGCATCACCTTAAAGGCAAAACCCGCCATTGCCAGCAGTTCTTTTCTTCGGGGCGAGCCCGAGGCCAGTATTAAGTCCATTATTACTCCGTTCTGATTGCGTTTAACGCACTAAGCCTTGTTGCTCTGCGGGCAGGGAAGTAGCCGGAGGCAAGGCCGATAAGGGCGGCAAAAAACAGGGCAAGTCCGCTGAGCCAAGGGGTGATTAATGAAACTACGGCCTGTTCCGTATCCGCTCCCCCGTCCAACATACCGCCCATAAACGCAATATCGGAGTAATTATTTAAAAGATATGAGGCCAGATAGCTGAACAGCACCCCAAATATCCCCCCTATCAGGCCAATCATGGCGGCTTCCATTAAAAACAGCTTCTTTATATCGCTTAAAGCTGCGCCTATCACCTTCATGACCCCTATTTCTCTGGTACGCTCGTAGGTGGACATGACCATTGTGTTGGCTATGCCGATGGCCGCTACAAATAAGGAAACTGCTCCTATAGCGCCAAGCATGGTCTGCTGGCCTTGAGCCATTTCCTGCCAAGCAGAAATCTGCTGTGTTGCATAGCTTACAGGGTAGCCCATGCCTCGGATTTGCTCCGCTATTTCCGCCACAAGATCCAAGTTTTCCGCCCTGACATACACGACATCGTAGCCCGTGTCCAGTTGCACGTTGGCTCTGGCGTTTATCTGCCCTATCCATTCGTTATTATCCATTGCAAGCCAATCCATCTGCCCCTGCTGCTGAGAGCGCTGAGCCTCGTGTGCCATGCGTTGCACCAGTTCTATATCCATAAAAATTGAATTATCTATGGCCCAGTCGTTGCGCTCCTGCAAAACACCCACCACATTTATTTGAATAGGCCGTATGGGTCTTGGGGCATCTATAGCGTCAAAGGCAATATCCTCTGCCTGATTATCGGTGCTGCCGAAAATAAAGTTAAAATCATAGGACATAAGAAACCTGTCATTAAGTGCATCTACGAAGGGGTCAACTTCCTCACCCATCCAAATACGCCGCCATCTGTCCTCGTCCCAAGGGGCAAATATATTGTTAAATTGCAGTGGAACGCCGCTTCCGAACACCGCTTCCACACTTGCGCCTTCGTTAAGCAGGCGGCCCTCTTGCACCTCGTAGCCGAGCAGTTGCAGGGAATAGCGTCTTACGCCGTTTACCTGTCCCCAAAAGGTATAGTCGCCGCTCCTGAAAACAAGGTCTTGACTTTGTATTACAGGTAAAACAGAGCCTACCCCCGGCATATTTTCAAATAGTTGTACGGCGGCATTATCTAAATCCGGCAGGTCTACGTCCATACCATCGTTGTCTAAATCCCACCAAGCAAAGCGGGAGTTAGGATTTGTCACCGTAACAACGTTAACGTCTCCCATGCCGTCTATAATCTGATTAAAACGCTCGTCTACCGCAAGGCCCAAGGAAACGGTGACAACAATTGCCACTGTACCTATTACCACCCCGAGCATGGTTAAAATAGTGCGCAGTTTGCGCTTAAAAAGGTTACGCAGACACATCCCGAGAATATCAGAATTACGCATTAGTTACACCTCCTCAAACAAATCTCTGTTGTTCCGCTTCTTTTTTATTATTACGAGGGCGATTACAGCCACCGCAATTATCGCTAAAAGCGCAGCGGCGCCCCACATCCAAAGGCTTCCGATAAATCCGCCGAATAAGCCTTCGTCCGAGGGCATCCCTGTCTGCATGTCCCAATCGCTTTCAAACATCATGTCGCCGCCCATATCGTCAAATGCCGGTGCCTCGTCCACAAATATGGTGAACTCGTGCCTGTACTCGGTTAATTCCCCTATTTCATCTTCTCCCGATACAATAAGCGTACCCTGATG
>Ga0136643_10011642_pt1 | contig 13064 bp, 7 predicted proteins | sample TergutLab28metaG_FD_96883 | JGI IMG/M metagenome (GOLD analysis project Ga0136643, IMG submission 96883) | Labiotermes labralis P1 segment gut microbial communities from Petit-Saut dam, French Guiana - Lab288 P1 (version 3) (version 3) | ecosystem: Host-associated > Arthropoda: Insects >...
CAGATACAGAGGTCCCGGGTTCGATCCCCGGCGCTACCAGATTTTCTGAGTAGTAGTGGGTCTGGAACGGGGTCCACTCAGCCTCGTGAGGTCAAGTGAGGAGCTACTTGAATGAAAAAAGTAACGGCTCCAGGTCTAGAAAACAGATTAACGGCTGTGGGGATCAGTTGCGCTGACCACGTGACACCCCTCTATCCGCAAAAGTTGGCACTAACTTCGCCGACCGGCGGCGGCCGCTCTGTCGGTATAGTTCGCGTGCGGACTAAGGCCACGGAGTTTTTTTAGCCTATTTAATGTCCGCGTCAAATTGAATTTAAATCTAAATGGGGCAACGTCGGTCGCTGTGTGGAAGACGTAAGTGTATGTATGTGTGTATGTTGGTTTGTACTGAATAAATAAATAAATAAAAAACATTTAAAATTTGTATCTGTGATTGTGGTTGGATATATGTATGATGTATATTTTCTTTAACGTATGGTATTGGGGTAATCGTAGAACAATACGCAGACCTAATGAACGGATATGCATGCATATTTCGCTACCAGTTGATGTTGTCTGCCTTTATATTCGTCTTCCTTGGTCGCTTAAAATTAACACGCAGGCATCATTAATAGCACTATTTAAATATTTAAAACCATCCGAACTTACATAAGCTTATTAATATATAAAATTCAACTTTTTAAATTAATAGTGTTTTGCATTGTTCGGCATTGATTGATATGAGCCTTCGCGAATGGTTGCTCCCGCATTCAGACTTCGCCATCAATCATTTCGCACTGACGCTGCAGAAGTTCCTGTTTGTTTGAAAGAGAATAGACCTAAACCCCGGACTGAAATTATATTCAATAATTTCTGTCTAATCAGGACACGCCCGTTACATTTCTGTTACTTTTATATTTGCAAGTCTTTTCCGGTCATACATTCAGATATTGGTTACTCTTTGAATTCTGCTCAGAATTACATGTGTCTTGGGCTTGTCAAGCGGTAGAAGTCGTTGATGTTACCATACACGGCTCTATATGCATTTTTTCCTACCTTTAGGTATTTTGTTGGATTCTCATGCTTTTTTTTTTTGTTCATTACTTTGGAGGTGTGTGGTAGTGTGTCTGATAAGCCACCACCATATCATACCCAGCAGTGCTCATCATTGTCAGTGGACGCGAAGTGACCTCTGCAGTTGGTATGTCGTTATTTAACCTTCGATATAAATATACTACGTTCTATTTGTGGAGTTCGATTGAATCGAGAAGGGTGACATGGATTGAACACACAGCACATGTGGGAAAATGGGAAATTTGTTTTCCCCCCCCCCCCTAAAATACGGAAGGAGAATGACACTTTAGATATACAGGCATAGACGAGAAGGTAATATTAAAACGCATCTTGGTGAAGTTGTGTTGTGGAGTGAAATCAGCTGGTACATTGTTGGTTTGTTGGATACGTTTTGTAAATACGGTGATGATTCTTCGGGTTCCGTACAAATTGGGAATTTCCTGACCAGGTGAGAAAGTTGTACACTATCAAAGAGAACGGGGTTTTCAAGTATGTGAATGTTTGACGCGTCAGTCTGCCCGTCAGATAAGAGTCCACGTCTTAAGGCGATAATCGTTCTGTTGTCGTTTCTTTAAAAAAAAAGTTTTCCAGACATGTTACCAACCCACGATTGGAATGTCATCGCCTTTCGCACTGTGGATCAGTTATACTGCAGGCGCCTGAGGAGCCTGATTGCATGATACACGATTTTATTGGTTGAGAAGCAGCTATGCCAAGAAGTGCGGTCTTAGGAATACGAAGGAACTGTGGAAGTAGTTTTGGGATTTTATCATCAGACCCATTTCTGCTAAGACCACTTGAGATGTTTGCTCGTATGTGTGAGGGTAACATTGAAATGGATCTTAATTGTGGTGTAAGGATCGGCCTTTGGGTTCCGTAAAATGGTGAAAATGTGCCCACTGTGTGAGAGTTTTGTCTCTTCAAGGACTCTGTGCTGTGGAATGAAATGGGTATCTGATCCATTACTTTTGCCCTGACCAAGTCTCGAAACCTTGCCGGAAACACTGTGGTGTGTTCGAGAGGGTTGTTTGGATGAGGCAGCCAGGCATGACCCCCTCGTTCCAGCTAAATAAATTGCGCGCCCCAACCAGCCGTACTGCAACACACCAGTGGCAAATATTTGTCTTCCTGCCTGCCTGGCTGCCTGTCTGATGGCGGTGGGGCTAAATTACATCGCTTCCGACCGACGGAACACGGGAACATCGTGGAAACCAAAAAGGAACGCTAAGTCCAATTATGATGCATACGTGGAAGACGGTCAGCTCGTACGGAAATCCTGATGTAGGGCGCCATTTCAGCAGGACATCGAGGCGGGATTATGACAGAAATTAAACTGCGTATTATTACTTGTCACTACTAGGTGTGCTGTTGGCGGAAGTCTTCGTCCATTCATTGCCAGATTCTTTTATAAGAGCACTTTGTTTTGTTCCCACTCGCTAGACGTTGTGATTAATCATCTTAATTCTTCAGAAATGTCATTGCAACGAGCTCAGAAAATTAGGCCTGCTGGGCTTTCTCATCCGCACTAAAGTCTTTTGTGGGCAGTCGAAACTTAAATGTTATTTCAGCGGTCTGTTTTCTCCTCGTGGACCGTACTTCGAAGCTGCCTTCGATGTGCGTTTTTGTTCCATCTGTCTACAAGCCCGCACTATTCCCTAGTACGTACGTAGCGTGCAGTATTATTGACATGTAATTGACGGTGTCCTAATTCCCGCTTTGCTCGGAAATGTGCTCCTGTTGCTGATATCAGAAAGTGTATCTCAGCATTTTCATTGTGTCTGTAATTTTTCGCTTATGGTTCAAATGACACCGACCTTTCCAGTGCCCAAAACATTTTTTTCTGTAGCCATTTCCCGACGCTTGGGCGGTTTCACAGAATTCAAGTCCAAGGTTGTTTTTAACTTTTCCTGACGTGTTAAGTTCAGTGCTGAATCGTTGTTAGTCACCTTTCCAACACTCATGTTGCAGGACCTGACCGCGACTTTATTTCACGTGTTCCCGACAGTTGTGCATAATTGGAAGTATTTTTCCGCATGCGCAACATGAAGACCGCCAATCTGTAGCTGTGCTGTTCGTCAGATCTTATTAGGCAGATCAGGTCGAGGAACATGAGATGGGTAGGGCATGTAGTACGTGCTGAGGCGTTCCAAATGCATGCAAAATACTAGACGTAAAACCGCAGGGAAAAGTTGTCTTGGGATACGTAGGCATGAATGGAAGCGTAGTTAGTGTTGATATGTGCATTCAGTAAAGAGGAGTGTAAGAATGGATACTGGACTGGTATGGATTAGGACGCGGTACGGGGAGGACTGTACTGAACCGTCGGGTTCCATACCATGGCCAGCCTATGTACTGTTACGATCTCAAGGACTCATCTCCGTGAAGTTGATCTTTACTTGCAGTGTAACCTATCGCGCTTCTTTGTGTGCGACTTTGTTAACATTTGGTACGTATGTACAAACGTAATGGCAGTAAATCGGAACAGTCATGCAGGGGATTCCGTTCCTTTGGGACGTGACGTGGCCTCGCTGGGTAATTGGGCCCAGACCTTTCGGGGTAAGGTAATGTCTTCTTCTTCAAGGATCGAAATGTCCTAGAAGAAACCTCACGACCCACCCACATGTCGTTTGTAGAGTAGTGTATGTGCTGGAACTGTACGTTACTTTTCATACTTGTGTCTAGAAGTGCTGATGTTTACTGTGGCGCTGAATGCTGAAGGTGGAAGTAGCTGGACGAATAAGGTATAAACAGACGTGAACTGCGAATTCCCATACGAATGTCCTGTCACGTCACCGAGGTGCATGTGCAGTGTCTGTGACACGTGAGCACCAAACGGCTTTATCGCAAGAGAAGCGAGTTTCAGGAGGGGACATTACGAAATTAGTCAAAAGGATGGTCCAGCACCGCGCTACCAGAACTGCGTGAGTTACGAAAATGTTTGTCTGTGGAACAAACTTGGCTATTTTGAAAATATAGATTATTATTATTATTATTATTATTGTTGTTGCTGTTGCTGCTGCTGCTGCTGCTGCTGCTGCTGCTTAGTTGAAACCGGCTCGAATGTATCACGGATGGGCTTATCCTTTCAAACATAGTGACAACTATATTATGTACCATCTGTTGTAGTATTAAGTTATATGCAAGTTGCGTATACATGTTGTGCCTTTTTTATGATTCTGACAGCAAGCAGCGATTGTTTCTGTAAGGATCGTTAACCGATTGGACTGCATAGTGTAGACGCGGTGTGTTTACTGGGCGGTAAGGGACTGAGCCATAAGTATGAGATAATCTGGAAAAATACGGTACAGCCGGGCAGGCTACAAATGATAGTGTAATACGGCACATATAGTGTAATACGGAACATATGCTTCACCATACACTCATAATTACTTATTGCTTTTCCACAGCAACAATTGTTACGCGAACGCGCCTCCATGTTACTTTTACGTACATCCCTGTCTTGTATAGTCGTGCTATATATATTTAAACTAAAAACTGACAAGCTGTAATGATTTTTGTATGTGTGTGCAAGAACATACTGCTAAGAAAGTATTGCGAGCTGCAGTAAACGGTAAGAGTCTCTGGGTCAGATCATCTGCACCTTAGCACCGAACACTAGCTGAGCAGCCGGCAGCGACGCACAGCAATATTCACAAATACCGTTAGATTTATATCCAATCATCAGCCCCAAAAAGCGCTCCACACTAATGGTGGGTTGGTTAACAGACCACCAGCCGAAGCGTGACTCTTGGCTGCTACTGACTATTCCTACCACTTCTGTAGCGGTTGAGGAACCTACAGAAGTAGGTTAAGTGCCTGTTAGCTTTAGGCTGACCATTCTTCGTTTAATACCCAGGTCTGTAGGTTGGGTGCATCTTACCGCCCTATACCGTTTACACGTTCAGTAGCCTACATGGGCGCTTGGATACAGACGGTGTTTCACTTCTAAGATGTGTGCTCTTCTGCGACGTTTCGCAGCGTAGAGTTGTAATTCCGTACTGACGTTTCGGGATATGCCGGTCCCATCCTAAAAGGTCAGGGAGTCAGAGGAGATGATGGGTCCCATAGGTTGTCCGAAAACGTCGGTACGGAATTGCTGCTCGACGCTGCGTAATATCCCAGAAGAGCACAAATCACTTCTACATCCCGGCGGATGTCTGAAATCAAGCACATTTCACATCTGCGTTGGAGCACTTACAAAGAAAGAGTTGGGAGATATACTGCTGATTGCAGCAGTGTTCTCTTTAGATTGGAGACTGACCAGAGTAAGGAGTTTGTTGAACGTTTAGACAGCACGCGTGCACCGAACCGTTCGCGACAGAATAGAGTTCGGATGCAGTTGTACCTGCCATTGGAAAATTGAAGCGCTACGAAGCTCCAGGTGCCGGTCTAATTTCAACGGCACTAATTCAAGCAAGCGGTAGGACATTGCTTTCTGGTTTTCACTAATTAGTATAGGGAGTTTGCTAGACAAACGTGTGCGTCTCTTCCGTCAGACGCTACACGCCCAGAGCAAACTCACAGTGCGCCACTAGAAAAGTAAGAACAGCCCTGTTTTATGTGGGTGTGAGATTTGGCATGTCGACCGAAAGGAATTTTATGGATTAAAATTTTGTATGCATTTCTCGTATCTTTGAACCGTACCACAGTGTCGTCATCCTCCCCGGTTGGATTACATTAACAATAAAACTTAGTAACAAACCAACAAATGCACACAGATAAAATACGCTTTATCGTATATTGCTATTTACCGACATGTTACATTCACTTCTGCGACCATTACTAGAATGTCACAAGAATGCGAACAATATACAGCAATTGCAAACGATGCATAACTAAAACCACCCGATGTTACAGATATCTTAAGCGCTCCGTGTTGTCATAAAAGGTCGAATTATGTTGTCGTTAAACACACAACACAATTATGTTGTCGTTAAAAACAAAAATGTTTGTGTTTATGTGGCCTCTTAGTTGTTTATGGTTGTCGTAGACCCTGCAATAAGAATAGTGTAGCTGTAGGTGTAATCCTGTGAATATAATGTGCAAACAGTTGTGTATTTGGTAAAATGATTTTATGTTTGCGTGAGCAAGATCAACAATATGCACACTTTTTCTTAATAATTTATTTCAATTAAATTATCCACATGTTACGAACAAATAATTGTTCATCGTCAGGAGGTCTGTACAAGCAGCGTACCGTAGTTTACCGTGCATTGATTTGTTCGAAACATGTCGAGGATATTATGTTTATTGGACCGTGCATCATCTTGATAGTTGAATAAAGAGGGACCAACTTGATGTCAGTTGCTTTTTTATTTCATTATTTACTGCCCAACATGTTTCGCGTGTTAATACATCCATCCTCAGGAGCTTGAGACTTATTTGTTGAGTTATTTCATGGGTTGTATTGTTCTGGTTGGATGTGTGTTGGTGTTAACGTTGTGGTTTGGTTGGGGTGGTGTGGTATCCGGATGCAGGCTGAAGCACTAGTGTTTCAGCTTCATGGGTTGTATTGCTCTGGTTGGATGTGTGTTGGTGTTACGTTGTGGTTTGGTTGGGGTGGTGTGGTATCCGTATGCAGGCTGAAGCACTAGTGTTTCAGCGTCATGGGTTGTATTGCTCTGGTTGGATGTGTGTTGGTGTTACGTTGTGGTTTGGCTGGGGTGGTGTGGTATCCGGATGCAGGCTGAAGCACTAGTGTTTCAGCCTGCATACGGATACCACACCACCCCAGCCAAACCACAACGTAACACCAACACACATCGAACCAGAGCAACACAACCCATGAAATAACTCAACAAATAAGTCTCAAGCTCCTGAGGATGGATGTATTAACATCCGAAACATGTTGAGCATTAAATAATGAAATAAAAAAGCAAGTGTCATCAAGCTGGTCTCTCTTTATTCAACTATGTCGAGGATAATTTAATTAAATAATTTATTTAAAAAAAAGTGTGCATGTTGTTTGTCTTGCGCAGTGTGTGTATCGCGATGCACGGTTCAGAGAATATACAACGATTGTACGTTGTTTGTATTCTTGTGAGACACCCTGATGATGGTCGCAGAAGCGACCGAAACGTGTCGGCGAACATGATAAAACGTATGTTATCGGTTTGCATTTGTTGGTTTGTTACGTAACCAAATTTGACAATTTGTCAGGATCTATTTACATTTTGAAAGATTCTCTTTTTTAGTTTAGTCCGTCTGGTCGCTAATCAATCATGCGGAATATTTTGGTCTAATTCATTGCCCTGTGTAAGTAAAGAGTTTATAATTGACCCTTCCTCTGTATAAACCTACTGTCACTTGTTGAATATGTCGTCTGCACTAGATATTGTTCCGTGGTTGGCTGGCAGAGAGAGAAGTCCGCATAAACAAGGAACTTGGTACTGCTTTGCAAAACTCTTATCTTCTCATCTCATCAGTCTGAAACCAAAATGTCGCTTTTCCCCCTTGAAACGGTGCGGTTGGTTTAATAGGAACTGGGCAAGTTTCCTTTTGGCGACTATTCTGTAATCCGTATTACAGCAGGCCTTGGAAGTGGCTGCCACACAGCATGACAGCAGCAAACTACTTCTGAAGTTCCACAGCACGAAGGGCTCCATTGTGGTAGACTCCTTGAGAATCTGGTGGTCGTTCAGCGAGTTTAGAAATTCCTCACTTTGTATGGAACTGGATGTTTAACTGCCGTTTTAACACTAAGGTCATACCCTTGTACTGATTAAATCGACAAGATACTTAAACGGAAACGTTGAAATCAAATACTTGTGTGGGTGTGAAACTTGGTCTGTCACATTGAGGGTGGGACGAGGTAACAGGGGAGTGGAGAAGATTGCATAACGAGGAACTTTATGGTCTGTACTCCTCACCAAATATTATTTGGGTGATGAAATGAAGAAGAATGAAATGGGTGGAGCATGTAACCTGTATGGGAAAGAAAGAAGTGCATGAAGGGTTGTGGTGGGGAAACCTGAGGGAAAGACGCCACTTGGAAGACCTAGGCATAGATGGTAGTATAATATTAAAATGGATCTAAAAAAGTTGGCTGGGGACATGGAGTTGATTGATCTGGTTCAGGATAGAGACAGGCTGTTGTTAATGCGGTAAAGAACCTCCAGGTTCTGTTAAATGCTAGGAATTTCATGCTTAGCTGAGAACTTTTGGCTTCTTTAGAATTAATCTTGACCATGTAGTTAGTAAGTTAGTTAATTATTCAGTCAGTCAGTAAGACGTATAACATACGATGTTTAAATCATTCAGACTTAAAATTGTATTCATTTAAATGTTTCTGTCAGTGCAGAAGCGGCCTGCCCTGTGTTTGGCACAGATGGCGCCTGTACACAACATTCAGCACACGCCGCAGCTTTTAACTGATATTAGTTATCGACGTCCCGTTCATCTTGTTGAATGTCGTGATTCCGTCATCTGGGACCAAGTTACACTTCTGTCATAATGCTGTGTTTGTTGTTTGATGTGTCGTCACTGTTACTGCTTGTATCTGAAGTCTCACTTATGCACATTTTGTTAGGTGAAGTGTGATTTGTTGAATCGTTGTAATTTGTGCAATATTTGCCCTTCCCCCCCACACACACACACATACACGCACGCACACACGCGATTTTTGTGAACATTTACTGGGAAAGCGGATCGGGTTTTACGTCCAACGTAACTCTCCTCGTACTGTAGCCCCTAAACGGATTTTCTGAAGGAAGAATTTGGTTTAAAATGCTATCCATGCCTTCATGCTATATATCCTTTATTGCTTGTCTTAGAAGGCAGTTCCTACACACCCTGTGACCAATCCAGTTAACCTTCTTTCTTTTTTGTGTAGGATATTCCTTTCCTCCTTGACTCCGTAGTTCTGTATCATGTCTAATTAAATAGTCCTTGCATCTCTGTGGCAGACAGCCTAATCACGGAGTGTCGCTGTCTGGACTGACATAATCCATGATCGGAGAACAGTGCATTGGCGTCGCTGCATTGCACCGTGCCACTCACTGGCCTTGAACGGGTATGGGCAGTCAGTCACACAGATCAGTTTCAATTTCTGCATTGTATTTAAGTCGTTGATCATGTCTGACGGGTTGCGACAGAACTCCGAGCTGGGTGACGCGCGAATGCAGGGAGAAACTGTCAATATTTTGGTCCGATTTTTAAGCGTAATTAAAAAAAATTTAACGAAACCAACAAAATGCACTCGGCGTTGTTGGAGGAAATCGGTTTGACTTCCAGGCATTTATTTTTACCGACGGTCGAGTTGCATGGCGTTTACAAGGTGTTTAATAAATTCGTTAAGGGTACTGCAGTGAGCGGTGAGTGGCGGGAACTGCTATGAAAAGGAGACAGATGACGATTATTTCACGTGTTTGGTTGCTCTATGTAGGCAGTAACAAACTTACGACGAAACATGCCGTTTACATTCCACTATGTTTCGGCTTCATTGCGATATATCTTGGCCAAATTAGTTAGCGGATATATTTAGGTCACTGAATAAGAAAAAAAGAGCCTAGTCGTATTTACTGTACATTTTCGATCGTAGTACTTTGTTCAGATGCATACGTTGTAGGTAATGTTATTTTAATAATTACCCGCTAAACCTCTCATTTTTACACCCGGATCTTCATGTGCGAGCTAACCGAATAGTGTGCCTCAGGATTGATAGCACAAAATTAATTTTTGAAGTATGTTTATCAACTGCATTGCATCCTTTTAACCATTAAACATTCTGCTGTGATAAACTATATTGAAATTGTCCGTCAGTTACAACTAAATTTTGTTTTCAGAGTTTAGTATTCATTACCACATGATTCGGCCGTTCAGTCCATCTTCAGGTAATACAAAGTGCTTGGGAAGCAATTAGCAACACAAATAGCATCTGCTGTATAAAGTTGTGTAGTAGTCAGTTAATAACTAACGTCGCTAAATTAATTATACGTTATTCCGACTATGATCTGATCTCGGGATATAAGGCTCATATACAGGGCTGTCAGGTTCGAAACGGGACATCTGGAAACCCCCATCTTATCTGCATCTACACGACCCTTCGTCTCTTCAGTAATAAGGACCGTCACTAAAACTGTAGTTCGCATTCCACGTTTCTCCGTGTGTAAATATGCCTTTAGCCATAGGCACTAACCGACCACAAGCGCATTGCGATGTTATACAAACGGTCGTGCTAGTAACCACTGTGATTACGACACATGACTAGCAAACGTTGCGGTAACGATTGGTGACTAGTAACTTTGCGGTGACGACGTGTGACTAGTAACCGTCGTGATTAGGACGTGTTGCTAGTAACTTACGATAGTAACCATTGCGGTGACGACGCGTGACTTGTAACCGTTGTGATTACGACGTGTGCTTAGTAACCATTTTGATTACGATAGTAACCATTGCGGTGACGACGCGTGGCAAGTAACCATTATGTCTGTCGATTCTTTGCCGTCAAATAAAACAGAATGTACAAGGAACGCAGCTCTTCAGGTTTACTGATTTGTTTAGAATTACTGCTGTCTGCCTTAATTGGTTGCAGTAAACCTACTGGCCTTGAGAAACTGATCCAAGGTTAATTTATACCCTTTCGGTTTCCTCTGCTCTATAATTTTATTGGTAGTATCACTACCTACAGGGCACGTAGCGTTCAATTACTGATACGTGGCCTGTATGACCTTGGAAATGTACAACTGTTTGTGATGTGCTGTGTAAGAGGTGCCATTGTTAGGCTTGCTTTTTGATTGTCTGACAGAGTTACCGCGACTTTTGCTTATGAATCAGGCGTTTTCGAAGTAAACGAATGTATTCCTATGACAGAATGTGCACAAATACCGAACTGCAGAAATGTGTCGTAGATTCGTGCTTCACAACACAAAGTACGGTCATTCGTCGGCCCATCTGTTTCCAGTTTCTGCCACCCAAGCTACTAAACTAAACCAGAAAGCCAGCGCTGACATGTCTGTAGCTGACCATTCAGTTTCGAAACATTCGTTTAAAAGTCTGTTAGGTTAGTTCATGTTTGAGAAGCTCATAGTCGCGCAGTTGGCCGAGATATTCCCTGCCTTCTTAAAACAAGACGTTTCATGGCTGTGTTCGCGAGAGCCCACCATGGGCTTTTGTATTGTTACGACATGAATACAGTCTGCAGTGCTATCCTTTATCATCGTATAGATCTCTAAATTGGTCCCTTCGCTTTCAGCTTTACGACCAAAATTTTGTATGCATCTCTCGTCTGACCTATGCTGTTGTATTATGTACGTGAATTTTTTATTTTAAGACCAGTGCCGATGTTTGGGATTGAACCTGGGATCTTTTGAATACTAAGAAAGTTGTCCGGTGATCAGCGGCCTGGTCGAGTAATCATAAAGTCCTGTTTCGACCCCGACCGTCAGCCATTTGGGCATGAAGTAATATGATGTGACAGCCAGTCTCTTGCACACGAAGTAGTGCTCCGCTCTCGAACGCCGTGTGTACTCAGACTTGGTAGTAATGGAGCTGCTGGAATATTTATCAGTCTAAATAAAAATGGATGTCGATATTCCACAGAAGCGCGTGGAAATCCGTGTGCGTATCCGGAGATGTCTCCATCAGTGTTATTGACTGCAGTGCGAAATTGCTTCCCGTGTGCGCCGAGTGCCAAAAACAATATCGTAAATTCTGAAACCAGTGAAATGAAACCCGCTTCCGAAGTTCTTTGAGTTTGGGAAACACTTTGTATGAACCCGCCCTCTTTTTGTTGTTCTCCCAAGTTCGTGATATTTACAGGAAGGAACGGTCGCGTCTCTTTCCTCGAACAGTGTTAGTCCGCGCAGCAAAGCTCCATCTACTGTCATCCGGCTTGCTGCTCGGTTTTCCAAATAGAAGAGAACGTATTGCATATTGATTATGGCACGGATTTCGTATCAAATGAGAATGTTATCGTTTGCTTGCTATCGTCTTGACTGTCTTGTGCGGAATATTCCCACACCAGCTGTCGCGAGTTTGGGAGTATTGTGAATCGCAGACAGTTTTCACACTGCGTTTTTACTAGGCCCATTTTTTTATTTTGGGGACCGCGGTAGCACAGTGGTTAAGGTGCTATGCTACAAATCGGTAGGTCGCTGGTTCGATCCCAGATGGTGTCAGTGGATTTTTCATTGACATAAAGTCCTTCCGATCGCACTATGGCACTGGGGTCGACTCATCTTCTAACAGAAATGAGTACCGGAGTATTTCCTGGGGTTAAAGGCGGCCGGTGCGTAAGGCTGACAACCTACCGCCATCCTGTGCCATTGTCACGTAATCCGGGAGCCTTAACTTCCTGGACCCTCTGGGCCTGTCCAGGCCTGTAATGGGACTGCTGCTTTACCAATTTTTGTTTAATTTAAACACACTATAGAACTCTTCACAACCCTCTTTGGTCATTTCTTCTAGCGTGACTTTTTGTGCTACTCTTAGTTAGAAGAGACGGTAAAACTGTTGCATGACACTGTTAGCTTAATAGAATGTATATAATTTTACAGTCCAATACAACCTTGATTATGTAAATACAATTAGAGATAATTAAGAATCAAAATAACGACATTCGGCTTATTTCATCAAGCCATCTTCAGGCTGTGACCCAAAAAGGTTTCTACATACACTTGACAATGTCTCAGAAAGTACGAGATCTCGTTTACATGATTATTAAAATATATTAGGATGTAAAATATAAAATGTGAATTCAATTATAAAATAACATAGGCAATAAGTTAAAAGGGTATAGGTAAATTCAATTTGATGTGTAGGGAGTGTATTTGTAGAGCAGTCTTGTGGAGAACTGTATGTTGCGATGTTAAAGGTCTGCTTCACCCAGTTAATGGGGTTTCTTCCATGGCTGTAGTGTCATTGCGTAAGTTATTCTGTGGGGCCATTTAAGAATCCATTTTCATGTATGGAATGCTGTTTTCAGTAGACTGCATCGTGCTTAGATTTGTGCACTAAAATTCGCTCGCATTGGTCCTTTTTTGTTAACAAGTTTTTTTTCCCGGTGGGGGGCG
>Ga0136643_10011644_pt1 | contig 13062 bp, 8 predicted proteins | sample TergutLab28metaG_FD_96883 | JGI IMG/M metagenome (GOLD analysis project Ga0136643, IMG submission 96883) | Labiotermes labralis P1 segment gut microbial communities from Petit-Saut dam, French Guiana - Lab288 P1 (version 3) (version 3) | ecosystem: Host-associated > Arthropoda: Insects >...
GTGCCTAAAAGCAAATGCTGAGACGGTTCCCAAGATTCCAAGTTGCCACTACATGCTTCTCATGTAGCCCTCCCGACTTAAATTTAGTAGTAACCAATTTCATATATTGTATACATGTATAATAACCACTGCCACCGATTAACAACCCAATTGCAGTAATTATTATTATTATTATTATTATCATATGTTGAAGTTAGATAAGTTCTTTCTCACGAAGTCACTTCTGTGTACTTACCGACTTTTTTTATTGATTCCATCACCTATTCACCCACAGAATTGCACCCATAATAAGACACTTTAAAAAATATAAACATTTTAGGTGAAACTGCCTTTCATTGAATTGTGGGTTTTGGATGCTATCACATGACCTTCCTGTGTTTAGGCAAACGTCATAATCTCTTTCCTCTCTAAGGCAGTGTGACGTAGCACTCAGCTATTGTGGGGTTGTGACAGCGACAGTCAGGGGCACGGCCAGCGAGGGAGTTGGACAGGCTAGTGTCACGGGGGAAAAGACTGGCACAGAACTCAGACCAAGGGATTTACCGATATAGTCGCTCTCTTGATTGATATGTTAATTCTGTTAATACCCTGGGATGCATTTTGTGGCTCTAGTAGCCGCTACCCCCATTATGTATAATCCAGTGGTGTGGGCCTTAATTCACCTAACTATCGTACAGCTCCCTAGTTCCGACAACAATCACGGAACAATGTCATATTATGTCACAATTCCTCCCTCCCCGCTTCACAGACACATAGAGTTAACTTCAAACTAAAGCGGAGCATGTTTTGGGATTACGTCTCTCCATTGTTCTGAGATTTGAGTGTAGACCAATTAGAAGACAGTATGTCAGCTATATCCACGACGGATTCGTGTTATATTTCAGTAGAAGTTACCAGACACAGATGAAATCTCAATATCGCTTCAGGGTATATGAAGTTCCTCTGTTAAGAGCTTCACCTTCCCATCTGTTTCTTGCATGAGCCGTGTCTCTTCTTACACTTCGTGTATAATGGCTAACTTGTTTCGTATATTTAATGCCGATTCTGTATTTTCAGAGAAGAAGCCCCAACTAATTGTAGATCGTCAGGCCTATTACATGTTTGGATGATGATTATAAGGCTTAAATGAAACTGGAGTATTCGTAGCATGGTGACCGGCAAGGAAATAAAATTGCTTCGGGTACTTTGCTTCATAAGGACACGAGTACTTATGAAATATTTCACAGCCCATAAAGATTGTAGAATTCTTCTCTTGAATAGTTGAGGCATACAATTAATTAATTAATGGGTTTGCGAAGGGAGTGACAGTCATGGTCTTACATAATTCAAGGCATTCGACGAGGAGAGGGCGTCACAGACAGGATGAAGCGGTAATTGAAAGGCCTATTTGTGATAAGAAAGTGCATTTACATTGAAATTATGAAATTTATAATAAATGAATTATGTGGTTCAGTTCCATTTAAGTTTCAATTCATGGGATTCATTTTCATACTAAAATTTGAGGAAGTGACGTCCCATAAATGAACCCAAATATTCATGAAACAAAGAAATTTACTTTTGTTTTGCTGTATTCATGGCCGAGGCTTTGCAAGAACTCCGCGGATTGTGAGCGTCTCTGATAAGTTAATAATTGCTCAGCTGATCGCGAAGTTATTCATCTTGTGTAGAAGCCAGTGCTGTCCTTTTTATGAGAAAGTCCATACGTTCAAACCGTGTTTTTTTTACGATTGGTATTAGTCCTGTTCTGACATCTACGACTAGATCTATTAGATGGTTTCTTATTCGAATCTACTTTTCAGACAAAAATTTTCATATGTATTTCTTAAATTTTTCTTATGTGATGTATGACCTATGTAGTTCCTTTTCTAGGTTTTATCACTAGAATAATATGTGACAGAAAATATGTATTTCCTTCATATTAAATTTTCTCCGGCCTTTTGTTTCGTCCTGTGTTCAAGGTCCAAGTAAATCAATCGTTTTGATATTTGCGGTTTTCACTGCAGTGAATATTAAGTCTTAGTGTACTGGAATGTATTATTAGGCCCAAGGGTAGATGATTACCGACGTTGACCAGAACCTGCTGCCACAGTCTACACTGATATAAACTTTACTACTCGGTCTCAATTCCTCAGTTCTTTTCCATTCCTTTCCATGTGCCATCTTTTTAGTTCAATGTTTAGGTTTTCTTGAAGTTTACAAACTTCTGATTAGACGGGTAATGATTTACGGAATATGACCATGAATTACAGACTTGCAGGGCAAGAAGCTTTAGGAAAACAATGGAAGTACCAGAAGGAGTTCCTGAGGCTGGTGGAGACAGTAAGATGTCTAATTCTTGAATACTGGAAGAGTAATGATAAAGTACGTAGCGATGCAAGGGGTACAAGGAAAAGGAAATTCATTATGTAAAAGAAGGGAGAAGATACAGGCATATAGTTAATATGCCAAAACGTATTAAGTGATAGAAGACCCGTTTATCAAGTAGCCAACGAACTTATCCTCCTTCGGAGCTAACACATAATCAGTTACTGATTTAAATTCTTCGCAATGTACGGAACAAGACGGCTCATTAACATATTCACAAGATCTGGACATCTGTTCCTATTCCGAGGCAGAGAGATCCACCTTTTTTTGAGCGGATTATTTAACGACGTTTTCATTTACTGACATCATATAGCGTCGGCGGTAAATGGATTAATTAATATGCAGAACTGGTGGAATAGCAATGGCGGGAGAACAGAGAATTCCTCGGGATAAATCTGTCCCATTGGCAGTTTTTCCACCTCAGGTCCTACTAGACAAAATGGGATCGAACTCGAAAGTCCTTGGTGAAATGTCGGCGACTAACGGCCTTAAATTTGGTACGGTCTGTCTTGTTTATTGAAAATACATTTTAATATTATTCTACCTTCCTCTCCGACGTCTTGAAATGTTATCTATACTCCAGCCTTCTCGCCAAATCTCTTCCCCGTCATTCGTGCTACGTATCCTTCCCATCGTATTCTCCTTTATTTAATCACACGAATAGTATTTCTACTTGCCATTATTGTGAGATTTAAGGTTCTCACATAGGCGATTATCGATATGAGAAGTATCGGACTTCTGGAGAAATTGCTGCCACTGTGTTCAGGGTTTTTATTCACCAGAATCCATTTTCATAGGTTGGGCCAAATATTTTCCTCAGAATTTTCCTTTCGAAAACCATTAGTCTATTGGAATTGGATAAACTAATAAAACATAAGAACATAATAAACTTCGTCAGAGCGCAAAGGTTAGGATGGTACAGTCACCTTGAAAGAATGCAAAAAACAAAAATGGTCAAAGCAACACACTCCTGGAAACCCATTTCAAAGAGGCCAATGGGGAGACCAAGGTTGTGTGGGAGGATGATGTTAGAAAAGACATACAAGGGTTAAAAGTGCCAAATTGGAAGACTCTTGTACAGGACAGAAGAAGATGGAAGGAGTGGTTGAGAAAGTCAAAACTCTACTAAGAGTTGTAGAGTCGTACTGAGAAGAAGTGTTCAGGGTAAGTTGGGAGGAAGCAGAGATCTGCGTTCTTCTGGGTTATTGCACAGCGTATAGTGGTAATTCCTTACCGACGTTTCGGGACAATCTATCGCTTCCAATTTAAAGGGTTAAGAATTCCAAGAAAGCACCGAAAGTTTGTCCCGATACCTCGCTAAGGAACTACCACTTCACACTGTGTTATATACCAGAAGATCGCAGATTCCATCTACTTCGCTGCGAAAGCCTGAAATCACGCACAGGAGGGGGCATTTTCCTCGAACTGTTGACACGCACCTTCTGCTATGAACTACGTGGCGTTACATCTAAAACATTTCAGTGCTGGTTATCGAGTACCGTATTTTATAATGGGCGACTTACCTCGGATACACGATAATGGTGGATGTGGGTGGTAGGAACTCGGGCTGATATACAACTGTACCTAACAGACTAAAAATAGCCCGCATTGGCGGCCTCTGCAAACTGTGCCTAGGTAGTAATCTTACGTAAGGAACTGCGATCAGATATGTAAGTAAAGTCGGCTTTAGATGAAGGGATGCACGCAGCTCTGTCGAATCGTATAAACGCTATCATCTTAGAATTGTACACATCAGAGCGAAGAGTGAATTCAACAGATAAATGCGATTTATTGGGCAGAATAAAGCGCCGTAGAATACCAGCCGTACTTATCTGATTTATATAGATTTTATTTGGGTTCCTGAGAAGAAAAGTCTTTAAACAGACTCACATCTCTTGTTGATGTAAGAAAACGTCTTCTGCAGAGTTCAAGGGCATTATCTGTCGCGCGCTTATATATCGATTCTTAATGAATTTGTAGGCATTAATTACGATCCCATGGTAGGAAATAAGCTATTTTAAGGCTCCTATCATCATAAAATACGAATATAAAAAAGGAAAAACATTTGTTCTGCTAGAATCCTTTGAGCACTTAAACCCATTGCAAAGGCTGCTGAAGTTTGTACAGGCACACACTGTGTGGCCACTGTGATTTTTGTGAGTCTTCTGTATTGAAACCTCTATGTTTTTTTTTAAGTAATTGAGTTTTCGTAATAATTAGGTAGGAGAATAGAAATAATGGTACATAAAGAGATTATTCATATCTGCGTAAAAGTCGGAAGGCACTTTGTCCCTCTCCGGAAATACTATTTGTGAGCCGCGATAGAGTGGTCAGTGTACCGATAGGCTATGGGCTGGACGACTGAGGAACGTAGGTCGATTCCTGGAAGGGTCAAGAGCTTTATCTCTACGCCAGCATGTCCAAACCACTTCTTAAAGCAACCTACCTTCACATTCAGTGCGAAAAGTGGACACTTGCATGGAGGGAAGACGTAAGCAGCTTGGATCTGAACTCTCAACTCGTCGCAGCGCTGAGGTTAAGAATGTCTGTAGCAATACTGCCAATTTCTTGTCCTTCACAGTTTGCAGAAGAACGACTTTACATTATAAGAATACATAGTGAGTAACAAAATAACACAGTCGGAAGATGTAAAAACAAAATATATTGAACAACTATTGTCATTTCTTTGATTTAGTCTTTCAGATAGAACTGGTTTGAGTTCGATTCACGTTGGATGTAGAAATATTTGTGTACTTTTCTGAACAATGTTCCTTGTCAAAGTCGCTTCTTTGCCCTCACATGTAACATAACTGAGTTTCTAAGACAAGATCAATTTGTCCACCTCGGCAACTCTCATGCATTCATTGCTTTGGCTGTGTTGAGACCGGTCCCTAGGTTCTTCCTAATCGAATTCTCAGAAGCACTATCTAATGCATCCTGTTCAAAATTTCAGGATCTTATTTTTTCCTTACTGCAATCCAGTAACTACTTACGTCTTCTTTCTCGTCTTCTCGTTCCTTCTATCCTTCCTTCAATAACGCATTTTAATAGGCAACTCCTATGCAAGATGTAACTAATCCATGCGTTGTTTCTGTCTTACCTATGTATAATACTCCGTCAATTTTTACACGATCAATACAAGTGCTACTCTCCATCCTTTTACAACACCATATTTCGCAACTTTAAGTTATATCTGATCTACTTTAATTGTCAACCAACAAATGCACTTACATAAAATAACACATTAAAACACTTAAAATCGCTCCGACATGTTTCGATCCTAAGACAATCCTCAAGGAGCTACGTTGTTCTTTGCTAAAGTCATTTTAAAAACATTCACAAAATAATTCCTTCATATTAACAGGGTGTTTGGCAGCATGTCTGTAATATAAATTATACTTATTAAGTATATTGTCAAAATGGTATAGTAAGAATGTCAAAATAAATATATTAATTGACAATATACTTAATTAGTATAATTTATATTACAGACATGCTGCCAAACACCCTGTTAATATGAAGGAATTATTTTGAGAATGTTTTAAAATGACTTTAGCAAGGAACAACCTAGCTCCCTGAGGATGAACTAAGAATCGAAACATGTCGGAGCAATTTTAAGTGTTTTGATGTGTTATTTTTTGTAACCGCATTTTGTTGTTTCATAATTAAAGTAATTCTACGAAATGCACGGTGCAACGATGAGGATATATCTGATCTGTTTCCCGAATTTTCTAAATTTCAGCACCGTACAGAACAATGCTCCAAGTGTAGAAATTTATTAGTTGCTTCCTTAAATTAATGTCCCATATCTGATGATATGTAACTAATAAACACACGTTAATACAGTAGCAAGGTGAAGTTATTTGTGCTAACAAATGGTTGGCACATATTAAGATAACCATATGGTCTATAACGGATCCTTTTTACACGTTTTCTTTCTTTTCGGCCTGTAAACAATTGCAACATTAGTAACACATTCACTGCATTTTTGTGAATTTTCTCAATGCCGTAGTTTCGTTTGATTTATTGACAGTTTCGTCCCATTTCAAAACCGCACACAAATAGTTCATTACATAACTACATTCCAAAAGGGATTCGAATTCACAAGCCTCATGTGCACGTCACCTGCAACAAGCCAACTTATACAGCAATGAACTTCGACAAAGAAGAGAAGGTTCGATGTTGGAAATTAATGTTTTCAGTATATAGATGTAGTGGAATTAGGCTTTATAAAGACGGTCACAGAGTGGTTCTCATTTTATCAACATGCTACAAGTTACTTAAAGGATTTAACATACTTATCACATTCAAGTGCACAGTAACCTAGAATGTGTTTCGGTTAATTGTAATCCATGTAACGAGACAAACTTGTACAAGATTTGTAGTGATTTGTAAGTTCTTATTCGCAAACACAAGACACAACAGAAGGTGAGAATGATACAGTAGTGTGAACAAAAACGATATCGCCTCTGTGTGATAATTTTGTGTCCTTTGTACCTGGAATTATTAGTATAGAACGATAAAGGTGAGTGAAGAACAGTAAAGCTGCAGTGACATGACCTGTTGTTCTGACGTCAAATACTGACCTTTACCGGAGAAACTAATGGAAACTTCGAAAAATGTCATCCAGAATATAAAAATGACTGGAATTCATAACAAGAACTTCCTCCATGAAATTAAATTTACGCTCACCGCTTAGATAACACAACTTAATGAAATTAACATTTTTACATAACAGTGTGTTCAGTACTAGGTTTATGTTATTATTGTTGTTATTATTATGCTTATCTGCATAACATATACTGGAAAAGTTTCCGTATATACATAAACAATTGTAATTAAACACATAATCTGCAAGAGAGTCTCAAATGAAATTAATTTGCAATGTTCACAATAAGATCTTCAAAATTTTGGTTTGTGGTTTATGAATTTATGTAACGCTGAACGTGGTTAACAGATTTTCGTAGGTACCAATTTCCTCCCTCAGTCGGTTACGAGTTATATTATGTACACAAATTGTCCTTGTATTCACAATATAACAGTTTTCATATTTCATAACGAGGAGCTGTATAATTTGTAAGTTCATTTTCTCAATTAATAACAAGACTATATTATCAAATACGCAGTGAAATTGGTGCGTGAAGCACGCTTGGGGATCATAAGAAACGCATACAAAATATTATATTGGGGAGTCTGAAATATTAAGGCACTTTGACGAACTAGACCTGTACCACAGAACAAAACTGCAGTAGACATTCAATAAATAAGGTTTGAGGAACTATTCTGTTCGTTTGCATATTTTAACGACGTTTTAGATTCCATGAAAGTAGTGCATATTTTTACCCGTTCGACGACAGCCATTTTTAAAGACTACCTGATGGTTCTGACCTTTAAAAATTCAATTTTGTCCCTCTTTAAGACACTCACAATTATGTAAATGAATTGAAATCTTAAAATCTCAACGAACTGTGTTTTAGGTGAAGTACAGTGACCAGTTAAGTTAGGACTTTTTAGACCGCGTAATGTGCATGCCTTAATGAAACTAAATGTGTAGAATTCTGTTAATGACGTAAACAGGCCTTTCGTAGTTATTCTTTTGGGAAAATTGACAGGAGAAGGAAATAATTCACGCCATAAACTTCTTGAAAAGAAAGGATGCAAATGCATCCAAAAGACCTATCCTAAGATGAGCCCAATTTTCTTATCCACGTCACTACATATTACGAACCTTTGAACAATATTTTAGTTTAAGTTTGACATTATTTCTTTCAACACAAAGAGTGCAGCATCAGGTTGAGTGTGTTAAAAGCAGATGTGACGATCCTGTATGACACAACTTCATTATTCGGCGCTCTGTAATCTACATTTCAGCACACTGCAAAATACGACTTTACTATCAGGTACAATGGAAAGACAGTTTTGCGGCACGGTTTTAGAGAAAACTAAGTTGTCTGGTATACTGCAAGATACAAATTACTCAGTAACTGTTCTGTGCAGTAGAAGGTACAACTCAATTGTTTGATACACCGTAACTTTCAACACAGTTATCACGTATAATGCCAGACACAAATCTTATTTCTTGTACTTGCTAAGTAATTTACACGCTTATCTACCCCCATGGAGCAAAGTCCTTCTTGAGAAGCTAACGGGGTCTCAGCTAGGCAAGACGTTTGCCGCATTTTATGGAATCCGACGGTTCATTACCGCATTCACAAGAGTCCAGCATCTGTCCCTATCCTGAGCCAGAACAGTCCAGTCCATGTTCCCCCCTCCCTCTGCTTGAAAATCTATATTTATATTAATGTTCCTTCTATGTCTTGGCCTTCCAAGTGATCTCCTTTTCCAGTTTTCCCCACCAAAACATGTATACACCTCTTCTGTCCCCGTGCGTGCTAAATTCTTCGCCCTTCTAAGTCTTTTTGATTTTATCATCCAAATAATATTTGGTAAGGAGTAGCTATAGATAATGAAGCTCTTTGTTATGTAGTCTTCTCCGCTCCCCTGGTACCTCATTCCACTTAGGTCCAAATATCCTCTTCAGCGCTCTATTCTCGGACACCTTCAGCTCACGTTTTTCCCTTAGTGCGAGCGACCAAGTTTCACAAAAAACAACCGGCGAAATTATAGTTCTGTTCATCTCAGGCCTTATACTTCTGCATAGCAAACTGAAGACAAAAATTCTACACCGAATGAAAGCAATTATTCCGTGGTTTGCCTGCCCTTAATTTCTTCCTGAATAGAATTTTGATTCGTTAGTGATGTTCCCAATATTTGAACTGTTCCACTCTTCTATCTATCTTTATATTGTGATTTTGTCCTGCATTCTGATCTCCAGAATGGCCATGTACTTCGTTCTCTCAACATTTACTTCTACACCAGTCCGCTTACTAGCGACTACTGAAGCTTCTGTGTTTTTCTTTCCAGAGTGTACGCTTCCGCCCAATATATGATATCACAAGCATAAGCTAGAAGCTGGCATGTACCATTTAATTGCAAGATATCCTGGTTTTCCTGAACCCCTCCTTATGGCTTATTCTAAAGAAATGTTGAAAACAGTCGCGATAAAGCAGCTTCTTGTTCAAACAATTCATAATAGAATACGTGTCAAATAAATGTTTCCCTACCCGGACTCTGCTATTGGATTCGTTTAGGCACATCTTTAATATCGTTACAAGTTTCATGGGGATATCAATATTCCACAAGACCTCCCTTCTAACTGAATTATAGGATTTCTTGAAGTCTATAAAAATTTGATGCACTGCCTTATTATATTCCCATGTTTATTCAAGTATTTGACGAATCCGGAATATATGATGTGCAGTTGACCTGTTACATCGAAATGCCCACTAGTGATCCCAGTAATTTCCTCTACATTTGGAGTTACCTTGACAGCAGGATGATGGATAAAATTTTGTAAGTTGTTGACAAAATTGATATACATCTATAATTACTACAATTTGTTATATTACCTTTCCCATAAACAAGTACAATGATCGACACTTGGCACTGCTCAGGCACTTGCTCCTTATTCAGCATAGAATTAATCAGTTTACGGATCCCAGATCGAATTGCCCTACCTCCTGCTGTAATCAATTATGCTGTAATTGGATTAATATCTGGTGAATAAGAACGAAGTGTTACATTCAGACACAACTCCTTAATATTTGTCATCAGTGCTATAAGTTTCGGCTCAAAGAACAATTATCGGACATTCCTTTACAAAAATTTAAATATTGTACATGAATGCCCCATGATGTTTTGTTGAACCAAAACATGCAGCATTGATGACAAATATTAAAGAGTTGTGAATTTGATGTATGTTTGTCCGTGCATCATAGTGTAATCGTAGAGAAGAAAACCAACTAGATGCTACTGAATGCTTTATTGCACTTATAATCTGCTCAACATTTTTCGGGCACTTATATGCCCATCATCAGATGCTCGAAACTATACTTGTGTTATTGCCACATATGGTGTGTAATGCCTTGGTCGCTGGTGGTCGGCTGTTAGGAGCACAGCAGCAGGATGCGTCCGGGATGAGGTAGTTTAGTTGTTTATTGACGTATTCCTTCTCTGCCCATTCGTCTGATCGTATTTCTTTCTTTCTTTCTACATTTCTCTGTCCCTCTTTCGCCTCGCTTCTCTCTTCCTTTCTTTCTTGCTGACCTGCCGAAATGCCATCTTCATGTTTTGCCAGTAATCACCTTGTTCTTTGATACGAAACTTCTTGTTATTAAAACGGCATGGTTTAGGAACTGCTAATTTTTCACAAATTGCAAATTAGATTACTCAAATAATGACACAATTTTCTTTCTTCTTTCAGGTAAGCCTGCAGTATAGTGCACTTCCGGTCTTCGACGTTGATGCACATGTAGTCCCGAAAATTAATAGGAGTCATCGTCGAGCTCATGCAGGTATGCTCAAGGAAGATGTTACTATATTGCCCACTCGTCTCGAACTCTTGTGCCTTCTTAGAGACATTTTGCTCTGAAGTGTTATCTGTCACATATGCAAAAGGTTTTTTCCGTCGTCGCATTAACCGTAGTAATTCAAATTGTTTTGCGGGTTTCATTTCAGACAGGACAACTCGAAATTAGTTCATAGTTTGTAATCTAGTTTTATTGTTTCTCTCATTTTGTCATTCATACAAAGCAAGATATACTGAACATAGAGTACACGTTATCATCTCAGCCAATCCCTGTGGTTGCGTGGTCAATAAGGCGCGAGTCTACTATCGCTCGCTTGCTGTGATTGCGGGTTTGAATCCTGCCCGTGCATGGATATCTTTCTCTTAGGAGTGTTGCATATTGTGAGGTAGAGATCTCTGCTTCGGGCCGACAACTCGCTCAAATAGGAGTCCTACCAAGTGTGGTGTGTCTGAGTGGGGTCGTGAAGTCCTGGCCCTCTATAGTCTGTCTTCGCATGGAAAAATATCATCTTCTACTTTTCATTTGAGGCATTAATTGATAAAGTGAATAATAAATTAAATAATAGCAAATGTTTTTCTCTTTATATATATATATATATATATATATATATATATATATGCCGGGTAGCTCAGTCGGTATAGCGACTGACTACGGGCTGGAAGGTCCGGGATCGAATCCCTGTGGGGACGAGGTTTTCCGTCCGTCCAGACCGGCCCTGGGGCCCATCTAGCCTCCTGTAAAATGGGTACCTGGTCTTTCCTGGGGCTAAATTGCGGCCGAGGCGTGCTGCTGACCACTCACCCTCTTCTAGTGCCGCGGTCATGGAAAAGTAGAGCGCTGTGCCTCTACCCACCCTCTGGGCCACAATTGGCCTGTAACGGGAACACTTTACATTTACCTTTATATAATATATATATATATTGCGGGCGCAGTGCTAATAGCTGAGATATGAATCGGATTCGCGAAGAAATTTTTTAAATATAAGGGAATGGTTGCTTTAAACTTGAATGTGGTGTAAGCCTACTCACTGAACTCGCCTAATCATATTATTCGTGCTGGTATGATCAGAGGCGTCGGTAAACGTCCCTAGATACATTAACTTCCATATCCTACAAAACGTCTAGCTAGATACTCCACGAATCCGGCTGTTTTTGGAAATAAATTAAGTTTGCTTTGTATTTATTGATGGTAGTGTTTGGTGAATGCGCGAGGAACTGCCGTAAAATTCAAGCACGTAGAAGCGAGAGCCTCAGTAAAAAATACATAGGAGAGGAACAGAGCAATGGAACATGCGAATGTCATGCTTGTACATTATTCAGTATTGGTACTGTGGTGTTGGAAGGCAGTAGCGGTTTCATGGAAGCTAGCCTTGCAAATACACACACACACACATACACTTTTCAGCTCTCCGTGCTGAGTAACAAGGTTTGGTAGCGCGAGGCAGTGAGGACTACGACCATTCACATTCAAATTAGAAATTGAGTTTGTTCCAAGCCGTTCCCGTTGTATGTGCTGCGCTGGCAGTCTGTTGCAGCAGCCCTACACTCCACTTTCAATATTCAGTGCATGATGCACAATGCAGCATTAGATGCTGGGTAGATTTGCCGTGCTACGTCGTCATTCCAGTCCACAGATTCCATTTAAAATTACGGTACATTTTATGGCTGTATGGTATTACATTACATAGAGAATATTTCAGAATAATGTATGTATATGTGTATATGTATGTATGTATGTATGTATGTATTTGTGTATAATTTTAAGCTACTTTACGGAATTTCCAAAGTGCTTATTATTATGGCAGGAACGGAGTGAGCCCGGGCCCGTTTGTAAAGCCCACTAAAATGCACCTATTTGTGATCATATAACGATAGAAAAGTATGGAACATTTGTAGAATGATGAGTAGCATGAAAGAACCAACGCCCTCGGCTGTGTATCCGATCCAGAGGCGCTGCTTTCACAATAAACAAGTTCCTGCTGATTCTGCCCTGAGATAAATTCTAAGTGTCACATTTGAAAGTGCTACATCATTATTATTTTCAAAGCAACCTAACGTCTTCAATCTCTTTCACCTACATCTTTCTCTATACATAAGGAAGTAACTACCTGCCAGCTTACTTATCGATCTACGTGTCTCCCTTCCTATCAACCTACCTAACATTAACCAACCAACCAACCAACCAACCAAGTAACCGAATGACCGACCGACCGACCGACCGACCGACTGACCGACCGACCAACCAACCAACCAACCAACCAACCAACCAA
>Ga0136643_10011656_pt1 | contig 13057 bp, 13 predicted proteins | sample TergutLab28metaG_FD_96883 | JGI IMG/M metagenome (GOLD analysis project Ga0136643, IMG submission 96883) | Labiotermes labralis P1 segment gut microbial communities from Petit-Saut dam, French Guiana - Lab288 P1 (version 3) (version 3) | ecosystem: Host-associated > Arthropoda: Insects >...
ATAAAAAGATATTTCAAAGCAAGCTTATATCTAAAAATGCAAAACTGAAATTATACTTCTCAGTAATTAGACCAGTAGTCACATACGCATGTGAAACATGGATATTAAAAGAAACAATAACCAACAGACTAATGGTTTTTGAAAGGAAAATATTTGGCCCAACCTATGAAAATGGATCCTGGGGAATAAAAACTAATGAAGAATTGGATTAACTAATAAAACATGAGAACATAATAAACTTCGCCAAAGCGCAAAGGCTAGGACGGTATGGTCATATTGAAAGAATGCAAGATACACGAATGATCAAAGCAATACACGCCTGGAAACCCATTTCAAAGAGGCCAATGGAGAAACCAAAGATACACTGGGAGAATGATGTTAAAAAAGATATACAGAGGTTAAAAGTGCCAAATTTGAAGACCCTTGTCTAGGAGAGAGGAAGATGGAAGGAAGTGGTTGAGAAGGCCAAAACTTTGCACTAAGAGTTGTAGAGCCGTACTAAGAAGAAGAGAAGAATCACTTGCAAGTACTTTAAGAAACTACAGGTTGTGGCACTCAGAAGTCAAGACATTCAGCAGCAGGGCTGTGAATGCACATAATGCTACCTTCAATTTTTGTTTCTTTACAAGCGCAACTTTAAGGAAAAGTGTGTCCTGAGTTGTTTCAAATTAGGCAAAATTAGAGTGGAGATGTATGACACAATAAAGCATGCTTGTAGACAGGAAATAATGACAATAACTCAACCACATAACTCATTTTCAAAGTTCAAAAGTGGACTGACTTTAGCTGCAGATGAAAGGCAATTAGAACATTGATTGTTGATGCTTATGAAACTGGGTATCGAATTTTGCTAAGTTTTTAGCAGTGCTGAGACTTCTGATCACAGAATGGACCTCTAACACATGATCTTCCACTTGAAAGGACAATTTTCCCTACAGGAAGAAACTGAAAATCAGCATTTGTACACAGAAGCTGAAGAGTGGCGACGGCAAAATGTTACCAAACATCATGAAAAATTGGACAATGATGACTGCTTTCTCCACCACGATAATTCTCTTGCTTACTCTTCTTCATATGGGCAGGAATTGCTATCCACAAACTGCATGAATGTTGTCTTCCATACTCATACTCTTCAGATTTGGTCCCGTGTGACCCTCTGTTTTCAGAATCCATGTCGGTATTCAGTGGAAATAGATCTGATGACATCATTGTGATTACAAGAAAGCTGTTCATACTAAACTTGCAGGGCTCACAACACATATTTTCAGTCAACTATTCCAACATCTGCAGGACTCACAGTATTAGATGACAAGGAAACTGCTGTGAAGGGAAGAGCATCGAATAGGCATATCCATATCCCTTGGGACATACTACCTTAAACTTCGGTTGACTGACTGGCTTCTGGCGCCTCCAGGTATGGTCTATTGGACTGTCCTGGCCTTCAACCAAATATACAAGTGCAGGGAACAAAGTGCTGAAGTTGGGGCAATGACAGGCCAGATGCTGCTACCTGAACAATTGCTTCTTACATGTTCATCACTGGCAAATACCACCTAATGAGCCATTTTCGGCTAAAAGGAAATACCATTCCATCCTCCCACTTACAAAACCCTGCCAACTCTTACCAGTTCTGTACCACCTTTCTTGAATAATTCTTGTTTACCAAGACGAACTCTATACCACAAGTTGTTATAATTATTGCTGAGGGACTACACATTGTGGCAGTTACAAAAATGTTCATTGTTAAAATTTCAGCTCCTTATCAACACTTGTATTCAAAACTCACCTGTAGCTATCTCAATAACAGTAACCCGTGGATCTGCTGCCTGAGAGCCCTCCTCATCTCCTTCACCTCCTTCACCATTGTCTTCACCTTCAGCTTTCTTCTTCTTCTTCTTCTTTTTCTAAAAATTTCATAAGGGCAACTATGAAGGCTACTGTCTTGTAGAATACGATGCTGTCCCAGCACAAAGTTCCACAAGACAGCAATCTTCAATTTGTAGATCATATAATGATGCTGTACACAAATGCACAGGTTATTAAACAGAAAAAGGTGAGACAAATATATGTACTGTGAAGTGGCAAGCGGCAAAAGAAATTGCAAAAATGCACAGCATAAAATTCATTAGTGTGTTCAGTCAAATTAATTATAACTGACATGCTAACCTCCATGCCTTTCTGATTGCTTACAAGAAAATAATGTAGAAAAGTGGATTAGAAAAGGAACATATTCTCACACAGCAGTGGGGGAAGATGGAAAACTATAGAAAAATGGGGCAGTAAAACATTACCCATGGTCCACCTTTCACTACCATAAAACAATGCCGGTATGCTTCAATTAAAATAGTGTTAACAGTTTGACAAACATCTTGTGCATTATAGTGTGGGACAACTGACAACATCATGTACTCCACACTGTCTTAACAATGTGCTGCAGCATGACAAGATTACTTGATGTATGGACCTAACATCTGCCTTGCAGAACTGAGGACAACCATCAGCAACCTCAGTAACTGTAGTTGGTGCCTCTCATATACAAGCAATATGTGTCACTATCTGAAATAACAAATAACTTCCCTGTACCTTAGGATGAAGAAATGAAGATGGCAAGAAAAACCACAGGACGCCAAAGAAGGAAGGGAGGAGAAAAAAAGCCAACCAAAGAAATAATCATTTCTGTGCTCAATCCAGTCACAGAAATGTAATGCCTTTCTTTATTGAATATAAACAATATGTATGTCATTCAAATGTGGCTCTTTGAACAGGTGGTAATAATGCAACAAACAAAGGAGCAAATCTCTCTTCATTACGCAGAATTCAAACAAAACTTTCAAATTGACTCTGGTTTGCATATGAAGTTACTTACATAGCACCAGCAAAGTGTCAGATAGCTTTGAACTGTGAAAAATTATGATGCCAAAAAGCAGAACAGAAATTTCCATAATGGTGGGAGGATATGATTCAGAAATGTTCCCATCTGTTGTTGTCAATAACCAGATTCTTAGGTCAAGGGTGGTTTAAATTATAACAATGCAACTTAATACCTTTTAAAAAACAGGTACTGAATTTTATACATTGCCAAGAAAAAATAAGTATGCTTCAAGCGTGCAACTTAGTCCATTTATGAAAGCTGACAAATTCTGGTTGCGATTATGTTACTTAATCACAAATATAGAAATTTTTATTTTACAACTAGAAACATTTTAATTAGTTATTCTCCTTTAATGACTAAACTGTCTGTGTAGAGAAAGTTTTATTCCTCTCTCCCTTTTGCATCAAGTAACAGGGAAATCATATGATTCATGAGGAAGAGTATGCAAAGTTCCTTGGCTTACTGCCACATTCCTCAACAATGAGACAAAAAGTCAAGTTACAAATGTCACGAGTTATGCACATTATTTCACATGCTGTTATGCAAAGACTTTAATCAAAAAGATACGTTATTGGGTGATTATAATGGTCCTTAAAAGTCTAACACATACAGGCATACACTGCTGTATCATTGACATTCTTACAATACTGCATTTTTGACCATGCACAAACTGACAATGAGTAATGACATAACAAACAAAAGTACACAGAATTTATAAGTCACAACTATATTCTACTATCCCAGAAACCCATCTTCACACCACGCCATTGTGTTCATAATATACATCCAGAATGCACACTGAAGTGGCTTACACAGTATCCCTACACCACATCCCATAACATACTGACCTATATTCGACATATGAATGTTTGCACATGACGAAATTGTCTTCCCTTCCTAGAAGAACTGGCACATACATATACTACATGCACCTAATGTTACGACTGTATATGATGTTCTTACATGTAACATGACCCAGTTATATGGCAAATATTCACAACTATATATCAGTTGTACACATTTTGATGTACCAATATGGATTTATATCCACTTAAGAGGGGATCCACATTTTAAATACTTTTTAATAATCAAAATAAACGTTTACTTTATATTACATCAACATATATTTTATTCATAATTTACATACATGTGAACCTGAGCACTTCCATTAATGTCTTAGCATTCTCCCTCAAGATAGCCCTGCAGGCCATTACATGTTGCAAGATGATAAAATACAGTCTGACTACAACTTCCATGTGCTTTGTTGGTTCTACTGTTACTCACTACAAACAAACATGGACACACTAATAATAACAATAATTAGGTTTCTAAACTAATACTTGTACTGTAAATGTGGGATAGATAAAAGTACTAGGCATTAGAAAACCCACTACCATTGTACCAACTGATGTATAAGAAGAGGATGCGAATCATTCATGCAATGGACAAAGAGGTTTGCTTACCTTCTTCTGCTTAAGTTCTTGCTGTTTGCGTTTCTGTTCCATCTTATGCTGCTTCACCATTTCAGTGAGATTGCCAATGTATTCATCTGTCTGTGACAATAAGAATGCAAGACGTTTGTCCTTCTTCTGGTCGATTAGTTTCCTGTAACCACAGCAATGACAGATCCATCAGATTCATGTGATTTATACTGTCAATAAACATGAACACACAGCCAAATGCATACACTCATCACACTTTATAGGTACCAGGTTTAAAGGACACCAGCTGGGACATGTTGGCCTGCTTGATGGAGATTAAACAAATGCTTCAGATAGAGCACAGCATAAACGTGATGTCATATAATGTGGTATTTTGTAGCAATTTTGAAAAGGAATGTGAGTGAAAATGTACGTTATCTTTTCTGTTATTATACACAGAAATTTAATGTTACGTTTTATGCAACAACTAATAATTCTGGGGAATGTGAACCATTTTGTGATATGGTGTCTTCAGTTTCAAGTCAGATTTCATGTATTTCACTGCTGTTGATCCAATAATTTCAAAGATATATGGGCTGTTATAACACCCCAAATAAAGACATAAACAGTCTAAAAAAACTTCATATGACAGCGCTGTACAATGAAAGTTTAAACCCGGACTTTAAGTATTACATTACTGAAACAGAACTGGAATGTATGTGTTAAAGAACATCATTTGCGTATATACCTGTATCCTTCTTCATCCTCTGCCATGAGGCGACGCATACGTTCCTTCTCAATTCGTTCTTGCTCTTTCTTCTGCTCACGCTCTGCATTTGCATGGTAATTTAGGACAGCTTTGTTTAAACGTGCCACTCTAGCTTGATTATTACGATGATATTCTTTGAAGTCCTTTCCATGCTGCAGAACTGATATCAAGAACTCCTGCCCAACAGAAAAAAGTCCCATGGAAAACATCACCCAAGAATTTCACTGTCTGATATCAGAAACACAATGAATAAACATGAAAGCACCTAAGAACTGCATGTTTAGAAAATTAATATTTCTGACAGAGAGTATCATCAAAGAATCTGGTTCAGAAGCAAGTTTTATGTTTGTTTTAAATAATAACCTACAAAGTATGTTCACAGGTATAAATGGTAGCCTCTCTATTAATGTTTTGCCATGTTTTGGTCTGTCAAAGTCCAACATCAGTGAGACAATTGTATGAGTTTTGGTGGAACCATTGAAGATGTGCTCCGCTACGACTCATATAACTGTCTCCCTCATAATGGATTTCGACTAACTCAAACATGTTGGAGCACTAATAAGAAGGGTACTATTTATACCCAAACATGTGCAAGTGTTCCTCTACTTATAAGCATTCCACTTACAAACTGTGGGAAATATGAAGAATCCTGCTGTGTGTCCAGTGGCCTGTAAACGCACTGGGTAAGAAAAGGTGCACTATCACAATCTAAACTAGAGTGGGCATTATAAATTGTTGTGAAAAAGTTAAGACACTGGTAAACATTGCACATACTTTTGGGACAAACTGTTTGACTGTTTTTCAACATGTGTGGTACTGACAGGAGTAAAGTTGGACTTGTGAACAAACTGACCTCTGCAACCCAACTTGTTGGTGAAATAAGGGAGCATCTCCATATGTGTGGTGCATGGTGGATCATGAAGCAATTTAAGATTAAGTCTTATAATGTTTGCAGATCAATTCCATTGGGGTGGAGCGAAAAAAAACACTATTTTACATGAAGCCCACAAGAGAACTTCATTTATTTTTCAAAAATGATATTTAAGTCACATAATATACAGATCTCATTAACATCTACTATGATTGACACACACTGCCATATGCAAAACAACAAACTCCACAGATGAAAGATCTTTTTGATAAGCTAATGTGCCATGTAAGTATCAAGCCCTTATGGCATATGAGCCTGAAGAATAGAGTTTGGGCCTGCACCGTGCATTACAATTATCCTTTTCAACCCTCCCCTTTGTCCTGCCCTTACCTGAAGGCCTGAGACATTTTATACTCACTCTTGGTTTGCCTTTTTGAAGAATAGGGATGGTCTAAATTTGGTTTCAGCTTTTTTATCTAAATCCTGTTTGGTGATTTCTGAAGACATGCGAGGGGTCCCTGTGCTGGCTTCGTGCAAATTTTACATTTGTGTTACACTGTACGCTGTATAATTTTTTCTAAGTTACTGATATATATTAAGTTTTATTATCAGAAAGTCAGCCAGGCCATTTGGTGTGTGAGTGTCCAGCCTCATTCCTCTGGGTAAGATATCTGTATTCTGCTAACCAATTCATCTTTCTTAATTATTAAATTTTGTTGCCTTTAATTTTTTTTCTACACGTGTTGTGTTTCTTGCACTCCCAGAACACTTACAAGGTTTACATGATACTGTGTGGATGGGTGCACTAATACATGCTTAGCTAATTAAGACACTCCACACCTTCCATGGAATGCAAAGGTTCATCAACACATTCACAAAAACCCACCATTTTGTAATGTGCTAGATTTTATTGTGAATTTTTGTTTGCCCTATTTCCAACCCCTGATTTGGAGCCATCTTGTTGGCTGTCCTCAACTGCAGGCCATGTGACCATGGTGACAACATGACAAACATATAGAAATACTACAGAAAATACTCTCTGATCGAACATTAGAACATATATGAGTAGCTGCAGTATAACAGGATTTACTACTGGAATTCATCTGCTTTTCTTCCTGTTGTTATAGAAAGTACACAGCATGTACCAGGCCTCTTCAAAAAGTTCTAGGAGTGACTCATAAAACACAGCATACACCATATAAATCTGCATAAACATCATCCCCTCTGAAATATTCCCCTCCCATTACAGTGCCCCCTTCAACAAATCATTAATTTCATTAGCAGTTTTTCCTATTCTGAACAAAATTTAAAAATAAAAACTGCCGTTTCATTAATTAAATATTTACAAAATCACCTAATGTATACTTTCCTTAAGTCATATGATAGTCTTTACTTGACAACAAAACACTTGGGACTGAATGATAAACAGTGATAGGAACCACACAGTCTACTAAACCATGTCTAATTAACACACATGTGTCACACAATTTTAAAGGTAGGCTGCCCAAGTAGTCTATGAATTTTCTGAACAGACATCCTGCTAACAAAGTTATTTCCATAATTTAAGTAAGTTCCATTGAAAAGAAAATGAATGTTGATATCAATCTGCAATACCTGCATGATATTCATTCAGTCTTATATGTTACACAACATGAATGGTGACAAGTAACAAATAAAAAAAAAAGTGTTGAACTAATGAAGTTAGCCCTCCATCATAGAGATATTTTACAACTAAGAATTTACAAATTTGATGGTATAAAATGAAATGTCCTATGATAAAACCTGCAACAACAAATGAACATTTTAACAATTAAGTATGCAAAATTACAAAGTATGTATCAGGGGGGTAATACACACTTCTTTATAAGAGTGTCTGTGTATTATTTGAGACATAAAGAGCAACTTACGATGATTATTACGTGAGACTTGAAAATAACTGAGTGATCTCAGTACACTTACATTAACAGATGCGTCATACACTGATCCACATACCTGATGTTTCTGTCTCTTTTTCCTCTCTGCCTCCAATTTCTGTTGTTTCTCCAACTTCTCAGTTGCTCGTGCCTCACGCAATCCCTGGCGTTTGGTGCGCTTGTATGCTTTTACATTCATTGCTGTCTCAAGGGACGTATCTCTTCGTGTACAAGATAAGATCTGTAAAAATGTTTTTTTAAAACTAATTTCTATATCAAGAAGGTAAAATCAACAATGACATTCAAACAAAATGGGACAGGAAGAACTTACCTCACTTCTAAGTTGTCTCTGGAAATTCAGAACCTTGAGAGCTCTAAGTTCTATCTGAGCTTGCACACGAAGATCTTCTGGTATGGTGGTGGGCAAGTTACTCAACTGTTCAATACGCTGAGCAATACGAGCTGCAACTCTGCAGTAAAAAGAACAATGCAATTGTGCTTTCAAGACAAATTTATGGATTAAGAACCTGCAGGGTTTGTGGCATACATGAATAGAGGGGTTTGGGAAAAACATGAAGGAAAAAGACTACCTGGAAAACCTAAGCACAGACAGAAAGATAATAAAAACCTGATCTTAAAGAAACAGGAGAGGACAGTGTGGATTGGATTCATGAGACTCATGACAGGGACAAGGGCTGAGATCTTGTAAAAAATAATAATGAATCTGTGGGTTGCATAATTTCTCAATCTGTTGAGGAATTATAACCTTCTCAAAAGGGCTGTCCTCCATTCAGTTAACTACTTAATACAAATTTCATGTGCCCATCTCTCTGCTGTGGTTAATTAATTATAGAGATCACTCAAAACCGTTTGTTCCACATATTTTATCCATGCCAAAAATCATCAGAAAGAGATGCAATTTGGTATACATTAATTTTGAACTTCCCTACCTTGGATAATAGGATATCATTAAATTCTGATAGACAACAACGATGTAATCACTTTTCAAAGTGATGTCTGATGGAGAAATGTATCAAAAGCAGAGAGCTGTCATCAAGTTCCTAATGGCTAGAAGGAGGCGGTGGGTGATATTTACAAACATCTAACAATATTTACAGATAGCGCACTATCAACAAAAGCACAAGTGGACTCTGGGCAAAACGTGTGATACTGTCAAACAAAGGAAACATCAACCTAGATTATGAACCATGCAGTGGCTGTCCAGGTCAGCCTAGAAAACTGACAATGTGCAACATGTTAATGAAATCATTCATGTCACTTCCAGGGAGTTACCACTGCAGCTTGGAAGCAGTGAAAGAATTCTGAAGATGATTATTCAGCAACTAGGATATTCAAATTGCATGCGAAGTTTGTTTTGCAACAGCCAACACCTCACATAAGGTTCTGAGAAGCACAATGCTGGTGAGTTGCTGGCTTGATATGAGACAGATCAGGATGACTTCACTGGACAAAATGTGACTGGGGTAAGACAATTTCACCATGCAAGAGGAATTTCAAAACAGCTCCCTCAGCAGGGAAGTTATGCCAACTGTCTTGTGGCACATGAAACTATGGAGAAAGTAATAATGATGAAGTCTGAGGCATATGTTACTAGCCTAAAAGAATCTGCAAGTGCATGATGCAAGCGCAACTACATCAGAAGATGAGTGATGTCCTTCTCTTGCATAATTAGGCTGCATGACAGTCTGAAAATAAGAAAAGAGATGGCAAAGCTATGTTGGATTGTGTTGCCCCATCCACCATACAGTCTGGTGTTGAGTCCACCCGATTTTCATTGCTTTGGTCCAACAAAAAATGCCATTAATGGTAGAAAGTTTAGGTAAGACAAGGTTATCAAGGGGGAAGAAATTTGGCTCCAATAGACCTCAAAGAACTTTTACCAACAGGGATTACATTCTCATTTCCAGATGCTGGAAAGCCACTGACAAGGAAAAAGACTGCTGAAAAACAGTACTTGTACATAAAGTATGTTATTATTACTAATCTTAATTTCAGCTCTTTCTGTCATTTTTGTCTGTGTTGTGCAGCAAATGAATTTCCTGAAATGGAGCTTGGGACAGAGCAGGAGAGGAAAGTGCAGTGGGCTGATAATAATGTACTGGTACCAGATTACATGTATGGATGTAGAAGATCTGGCAAAACATTATTACAAATGGAAGAGGACTAATATGAGTGTGGGAAGTTGGACTAAGTAGTTGAATGAGGAACTATACTAATAATGGGTTGGCATTTGTATGGAGGAAGCAACAAGAGTGTAATTTAACAGAGATAACAAAGATTATGAAATACAAGTGTGATGATACAGAAAGATAGAATATGGTACAAAAATGTTTGATAACAGCTTGGTAACACTCTAACAAAAATGCCTTTTAACTGGGGTAATAGATCGCATACAGAATGTTGTAATGGGAAAGACAGAAGTGGGGTAGCGTGGTTGTTAGCAGTGTGGATGTGGAATTACAAAGACAGCAGATCAAGGAGGACGTCTGTTACATTTATTACATGAAGTCAACATTAATCACACATTACTGGACTGTTCAGACTCTAGAAGTTGGAGAGCAAAATTTTTAAATAAAAAATGGTTAAATCTGAATAAGGAGATGGCATACAGGAAAATATTATAGGATGTTTCTTTTCCTGCTTGACCAGTAAGCACAGGCCCAATGTTGTAGTGAGTTTTTATAGGTTTCCTAAAGGTTTTTATCACTGCGATCATTGGTCTAGTTCCTGGCATCGAATGTTAAAGCTCCCCAAGACATGGTGTATGACACAATGCTGGCAGAGCATCGGGTGAAGCTTTGAACAGCCGCCCACTGGTCAAGCAGGAAAAAAAATGTACTATTCTAACAAAACTCAAATAATTTAGGCAGATATTTAAGCAAAGTCAAATATAAATGGTTTAACAAGGTAAAAGATTTGTAAATATCATATGTATTCAGTGGTGAAGAGCTACCACCATGATAACCTGGTGTTAATTGGTAGGCGGACCCAAGATCTGCATGAAATGGAACTCAATAAATTATTAGTTTCATAAATATTATATAATTTTTCTGAAATGGATCTAAAATTTAAGAAAAACCATAATGACTTTAATTTCACTATGGACACTGTGAAAAAGTAACCAAACAAGGCAATTCTGCCTAGTACTTTCACAGATCTAATATAGGATTAAGTTACTTATGCCTCAGTACCAATCCACAAAGGCACAGAGGATACGAAGGTAAAGCTGTAGCTTTCTAGGCCAAAATTTAGACTACAGTGCTATAAACAGTAGTTAATGGTCACCTTCATGTTCCAGTCACTTCACATACACAGAAAAACTTCCTGAACCAAGTGACTAAGAAAGTGTATGGCCCCAGAGCCAGTCTGGATATGGTAATGAGCTGAAAATCACTAACCCTGCCAGGAACCAAACTCCAAATACCTAGAATAACATCAGTAAATTTAATGCCTGATGTGTCACGGCTCATGTAAATGAAATCACAATAGCTGTATCAATAACAGACAACAATAATTTAACAACAAAGGGTCTTTGGTGTGAGAGGGCTGCTAAAGTTACCTATTCTCTCTCTCCTGCAATATAAGAAGGGGATCCAACCCTAGTGGTTTACAGACAGATGTAACTCGATTCTGTTTCTGGTGAGTCTGTGGTGCACAGGTCTGCTGCACTGGAGGGGCAGTTGGTCTGCTTGATGGTACCATTGGAGGCATGCCACCTGACACTGGACCTGGGCCAATGGTCTGCTGCTGATGTGGCATCTGCGATATCGGACCTGGTGTTTGCGGCATAACTGCAGGAGGTGGAGGCAGTGGTGCTTGCTGAGGCAGTGGAAGGGTAGGTACCATGGGCTGAGCAGGTTGCTGAGGGAGTCGTGAAGACTGTGCTATTGGTGCAGGGGGCATTAGTGGTGGCTGTTGTGGTTGTGGTTGTTGTTGTTGTGGTTGTTGTTGTTGTTGTTGCTGCTGCTGCTGTTGTTGCTGATGCTGTTGTTGTTGTTGTGGAGGAGGAGCTAGTCCCATGGGTGGAGCCATCTGAGCAGTCATTGGAGACTGTGTAGGTGGTTGCCCACCAGGGGGACCTGGTGGCCGCATAGGGTGCTGCATCATGCCAGGTGGGGTAGATGACCCTATGCCAGCAAAAAACAAATAATTTTGTCACAAGCAACTAAGGGTTAACTACAGACCTCCATAAAATAATTTAAAGTAAAACTCAGGGCCAGTAAATGTGTCACAAACACCAATGTCAAGAAATTTTCAAACGATGTAAATTCAAAGAGGACCCAAGAACAAACAAATTTATCAATTACTTACACAATTAACTATTATAATCTTTGGTACAGGGACAGGTAGATCACATATTGAGGGGGTACTAAACACAATACTTAGATCGAAGAGAGATGTGACGGTTACAACAACATAATAAAAAGCTTCAGAATTCACCAAATAGTACTATGGTGATCAAATCAAGGAGGATAACATGAGCAATGCAAGCATTGTATCTGGGACATAAATCACTGAAAAACCTGATTGAAAGAGGCATTATGTTGGAGGTAACATTAAAATGGTTAGTCATAAACATGATGCAACAGTGTGAATTCAATTAATCTGGCTCAGGACAGGGCCCAGTGGCAGTAATTAATCCTTGGTTCTTCATACAAGGCAGATAATTTCTTGATTAGCTAGGATTCTTAAGAATGACTCTACAGCATGAATGGAATTAGCAGGTACAGGGTTTTTCTGTACATTCAATGGCCATTTATCAAACAAAAAAATGCATTAGTGTCCCCATACATCCTGTGTACATGTTACACAACTATAGAAGTTTACTATTATTCTTTACTGGCACTGAATGTTTCACAGCACATATAATTTTTGACTTCCAGTTGGTTTACCTTCCTATGGGGTTTTTTTTTTATTTTTTATTTTTTATTTTTTTAATTTTTTTTTTATGAAGTATTTTGACAGACATATACCAGAGTCTGACTGCTGCTGGCTCATCCGTTGCTGCTGCTGCTGCTGCTGCTGCTGCTGTTGTTGTTGTTGTTACTACTTGCTGCTCTTGTTGTTGCTGCCGCTGTTGTTGTTGCTGTTGCTGCTGTTGTTGTTTTGTTGCTGCTGCTGCTGTTGTTGTTGTTGCTATTGCTGCTGTTGTTGCTGCTGCTGCTGCTGTTGTTGTTGTTGCTGCTGCAG
>Ga0136643_10011658_pt1 | contig 13056 bp, 6 predicted proteins | sample TergutLab28metaG_FD_96883 | JGI IMG/M metagenome (GOLD analysis project Ga0136643, IMG submission 96883) | Labiotermes labralis P1 segment gut microbial communities from Petit-Saut dam, French Guiana - Lab288 P1 (version 3) (version 3) | ecosystem: Host-associated > Arthropoda: Insects >...
AGGCGCCCAGCCGGCGAACGTGAACCCGTCACGGGTCGGGAGATCCGCCTCTGCGATGGCAGCTATGGTGCCACCGTCCGCCACTGTCGCGGGCGGCGTGAACTCTCCAGACCATGCCCCGCCAACAAGCACCCAACTGATCGTGTGGGGGGCGGGGGGCGGTGCGCTTGTAAATTCCTGTGTTGTCAACAAAACACGAGGCCCGACGACGATATCACTCAGATAAAATACCTCTGATCCGCCGGTGCGGACACCAATGGTTCCAGCCGGATGGCGGTTATCTGTTCTGGTATCTGCCAGCACACCGTTTACATATGTCATAATCCGGTTACCCTCAACCGCAATGGCCACTTGATTGTCCTGACGGATTGGGTTAAAGTTGCCGACTGCGATGGGGGTTGGGGGCAATGCCGCAAATCCGCCGTTGGGGGCAATGTGCGGGTTTAATGTGTTGTCGCCCGGTCTGAACTGCCACATGAACATATTCGTTGCATTCGTGCTGCGGAAGTTCAAACCACCGGCTACTAAGTCAACATTCATCGTCGCAGTAAACATGTAATCTGTCCAAGCCAAACCGGTGTTGAGCAATCGGTTTGCGCCGCCCGGCACACGCAGTCTATCGCCAACTACTGTTACAGCACTGCCGGTGCCGCCGGTAAATGGATTCGCCCCACCGTCCCAAGTAAAGAGCGGGTCTATTTCAAATCGCTCAAAATCAAAGTCCGGGATCAAGTAGGTAAAGTGCTCCGTGGTACGGGCCTCAATGGTGAACTCGCCTTCGGTCAGTACGGTAACCTCACCGTCCGATGTGACGGTTGCCACTGCGGGGTTACTGGAAACGAAGGTCACATGTTCAAACGCAGGTGCGGCTCCAGCGTCACCATCTCTTCTGATTGCAACCAAGGTCGCTTGCGCTGTGACACCGGGAGCCAAATATTCTTCGTCTAGGCGGATTTCCACCGCTACGATACGCTCCGGCCCGCTAATGGGAGTGACGGTAATTGGAATTCTTACGGTTTCGCTGATTCCTCTATTGTCTGTTACTGTGATTAAAATCTCTGTGGCCCCTACTGTAATGGGGGTCACAACACCTTCCTCGCACACCGTCACGATGCCTTCAGGATCGGTTGCAAATACAACTGTGGCCGTCTCCATGTCAACAGCTTCAAGCAGTTCGTTGACAACAGATACCAGCTTAATTTCTGCGGTTCTGTCCACTTCGATGGCGGATTGGCTGATTTCCGCTTCTACTTCTAGGAACTGATCCATCTGAACTCGGATGTGGCGTACACCAGAGCCAAGTTCTACCATGAGGAAATTGCCGACACGGGTCGCCGCCACCGGCACACCGTCCACAATCAGGTGGGTCAGCGTTTCATGGGTGACAGGCAGGGACACTTGGGCACGGGTGTTGGCAGGGATTGTTACTGTGGCCTCAATCAAATTGGGCAAATGGCCGTTTTCAAACTCGACCAAGACCGGGCCCCGGATGGTGGGGTACTTAATTTCCGCCGCTTCAAGTCCGCCGGGCTGTAGCCTCACTTGGAACTCTGAAAATGCGCCGGCAAGCGGCTCAATCCCGAACACGCCCATAGAAACCGCAGTCGCAGGAGTGGCACCCCACGGGTGAGACATGGTAGAGTTCCACTTGAGGGAATAGCTCCAAGATTCCGGGGATATTGTCGCCCGCAAGTAGGTAAGTACGTGGTGGAACGAACGTCTTTGGTCAACGGGATTCGGCTCCGTCAGGAAGCGCATAGCGATATCGCCCGCACCAGCGTTATACAGGCCCCGCAATACGAAAGAGGCCGAGAAAATACTGGTTCTAAATCCGCCGGAATTATCAATCCACTGGGCCAAATCCATGGCCATTTCCGGGCTGTCAAATACGCCATATGCCAATGGGTATGCAACAGAGTGCTGGGCGGTGTGGTTGCTGCGGCTGCTGAGGTTCGTATGATCCGCCGCATCGGTGAATCTGCTATAGCCGTCACCCTCAATGAGTAGGTTATCGACTATGCTTTCTCTGATTCTGTCCGCACGGCCCTGATGATGATCTCTGTCTGCTGCATGGTCGAGACGATCGGCAATGTTTGCCATAGCCGTGTGCGCACCGGCCGCCACTGCGTTATGGACGGTGGAAACTCTTCCGAAGGTGCGTTGATGGTTGTCTCTCTCCCGCCAAGGCCAGTCGATCAAGAGGTTCTGGTTGTCATTTTGCATCCCTGCATTCAACACGTACAGGCCGTGGGCATTGTTCCACTGAGAACGTCCGCCGTCCGTGTCGTTGAACTTGTTATGGATTTGGTTGTAGAATCGCTCAATGGAGGCCGTACACCCGGTAAACAGATAATCCCACCAAGCTTTTTCAATGCTGTACAGACGGTATTCCATTGGCCATGTCTGCTCGAATAACATATGCTCATGAGTATGGCGGCCCAATCTGTAGTTAGAAGAGAAGGTGTTGTGCATGAGCATGTTGACAAGAGCGTCACCTTCATAAGCACGGCGCTCACGGGCCTTTGTGTCCGTCCATAGACACTGGGTCGTGGCCTTGATTGCGTACCGTGCGTACTCCCACAAATTGTTGAGCCAAGGGTCTGTGGAATCAAAGTGGTGGGCTTCATAGTCAAACGGCTGCCGATAGGCGATGCCTGACACATGCTGGGGCAAAATCTCTTGCTCCATTCCTGCGGGCAATCCGGCGATTTCAACCCAGCGGAAATTCATCATGTTGAAGTTTTGTATCGGCGGGTTATATTCTCCGGCTCTGAAAACCCAGTCAAATACGTAAGGGGGATGGCCCCAACCGTTACTGCGTACCCATCCGTTTGTATTATTGCCCCGCAACGCTGTACCGGTGTGATCGCCTGGGAAGTGCCCAATTTGTGTGCGATACCATGGCTTGAATTCGCCCAAACGGATCGTCAGGGTGATATCCTCCGGCGGCAGTTGCTCCAGCAGGTCGCCTAAATGGATTTCCAAGCCGCCAACGATATTTTGGGCCATATCAATGACAACCCTTGACGGCTGACCGGGCACGTCAAATGGAATCACTCGTTTCTCGTTGACCACATGTGTGACCCGACCCGGCGCACCGCCCTCGGTGGTGATGCCCTGGTCGTCGACCCAAGTGAAGTCCATGCCGTGGCAGTTACCGTCCGGCCCATCTGTGATTCGGTGGCGCATCATGTTGCCGCCGTGGTAAGGCAAGAGGCCGCCGGGACGTCTGTTGATCATTCTGTAATATCCGCCAACGCCCGCCGTCCGATGGCTCACAGGGCGCCATTGCCCGTCTGTCTCAAAGTCCAGCTCGTTCCAGCCAAACGGGAAATGGTTGGTGTTCATATGCTCACGGCGGATGTTGTACCAACCGGCGTTGTTGATATTTTCACCTGCAACGTTGCCACGGTCACCAAACGCACGGGTACCGTCCATGGCGAGCCAATCCTCATGGTCTGCGGCTGTGCTGGTGATCAGTCTGGTGGTGCCGTCTGTGTAATAAACCCGCAGTTCCAGCATGAACATACGGCTGGGGCCGCCGGTTTGGTTCGTGCGGTCTCCCCACATGCCCATTCCTTTGTCGTGGGCGATTACGCCAATTACATTTGCACCCTCCTGCATGGCTTCAGTTACATCAAAGCTATTGTAGAAAGCGTGGGGCAATATGTATGCAAACCCGATTCGGGCGGGGCCCAAACCCACATGATCCGCATTCAGATACAGGTCAAAAATATGCTGACAACTGTTTTCTGTGTTATGCGCCGCCGCACTCATGATCACCCGCTCAACATTTGCCATACTTTCCATTTCGAACTCATGGCGCATAAAGACAAAGTTTCTGAGTTCGTGGTCAAACCTATCGTTTCCGGGCAGCTCTGCAACCATCGCCTCCGCCGTCGGCACGGGAGATTGGAACACGGTTCCTGTTACCGGTGTCGGTTGCGTAAAGTCAGGACGCAATCCCACGATGCGGTTGAACGCTCTGAAGAATACGCCGTCATGCTGCTCCGTGATGCCAATGGCGGCAATGCCGGGTGTGCCGACCCAGTCATTCAAGTTTTGACCGTTTTCTAGGTCAGCTTCGTATAATAGTACACCGTTAGTCGCAGTAACATTCATTGAGTGGACAGTAAAGCCCTCAAAGTTACCAGTCCGGAACCCAACACGGCCCGCCGGGTGCAGCGCGGTCGCAGGGCCAGCCGGCCAAGGTGCGAGAACTCTGTTGTGATCCACAGCTCTGCCATCTATAAAGGTCGTTACTCTATCGTCGATAATCACGATTGTGTATGCGATCCGTCTGCCTGGTGCCGCAACATCTTCGGGCAACTGGATATCGATTGCAGAGTTCGCCACTGCATTCCGGTGTACCCGGAGTATGCTGTAGTTTGCCCCGTCTTCCGGCTGTCTGACCTGCCAGAAGTATGCGTTGTCAAGATTGCCGTTATTGTTATTCGTTGCACTGCTTCCCGTTCCGCGGAAAATCATAGAGAACCCGGCCGCACCAAAGGCCATGGGATCGCCAGCTCCGACATATGAGGCGGGGGTACTCAGGAAATAGGTTGCTTCCACTTCAAATATGTAGTCACTCCAAGCCGGTCTGGTTGCGGCGTGACCGGGGTCTATGGATACGATTTCAAGCCGCGCGGTCATACCGCCTACCGCAGTCGCTGTAATCGTGGTCGTTCCTTGACCTACGACTGCTATATTACCGGATTGGTCAACTGTGGCTACACTGGGAACGGCTGACGCCCAAACCAAGGTCTGGTCAGCACCCGCCGGCAACACTGTCGCCGTTACGCTCAAGTTGTCGCCCGGCTTCATATCCCAACGATCCGTCTCGCTGAGTATGACGTTATTCACAGGGGGCAGGACAACCATAACCGATATGGTCACAATATCCGTCATCCCATTCCATTCCACTGTTACCGTAATGTCCGTTATGCCGGCCCCAAGGCCAGTGACTACGCCGTCGGCGGTAACAGAGGCTACAGTCGGGTTGCTGCTGACAAATGTAACCGTCGCCTCTGCGATATCAATCGGCTCATTGTCCATCCCGTTCACGGCACCCACCAAAACTGTGTCAACCGTGCTCAATGGGAGTATGCCGGACAAGAGCGCATCCACCCGGATGAAGGGGGTGTCAACTACTGTCACATTGATGGTAGCGGTATGTCCGCCGAAGGCTGTAACCGTAATTTGTGTCGTTCCCAGCGCAACACCGGTCACCGTTCCGTTGTCGTCCACCGTGGCAATGGTCTCATTGGCAGACTCCCACGCCACAAACCGATTGCTTGCGTTGACGGGCTCAAATATCGGCGACAAACCGCCTGTACCGCCTAACGCCACAGCCATGCTGTCCCGCGTAAATCGGATGGCAGTTACAGGGATATTGACATATGGCTCAAGCCAAACGCTTCTGTCATCCGCCCAATCCACTTGCGTGGTGAATACCTTGAGCTCTGACCACGGACTCTCGGCACCGTCTTTGTCCTGTGTTCTGACCCTCCAAAAATACATGGCGTTGTCAGTAAGCAAACCAGTGAGGGCAGGAATTCTGACGGCTGTGCTTTGGTCAGAAGTCACCCATGTGGTATCGTAAATCAAATTGGTTCCGCTTGTCAGATTCGCTCTTGTCGTCGCTAATTGAATTTGATACGCAGCCTGATACTCTTCCATATCAGGGTCATTTACCACCCAAGAAAAGTTTAGAGTGCCCGGGTCAATCGACCACGCATCGTGCTCCATTAACGTGGTTCTCAAGTTCGTGGGCGCATCCGGCGCCGTGTTCGGCGGGGTCTCACTCACTGGTGTAGGCGCTGCCACCGCAGCAGCCTCTTCGTCTGTCGCCAGTGCCGTAGGTGGAAACACGGACAGCATCATTGCGACTGCCAATAGCATACAGATAATACGTTTTTTCCTTGTTCGTTGCATGTTATTTTGCTCCTTTTGCATTTTAGTATAAATTCTTTTGAACTGCTTGCTCACTATGACATTTCCTTGACGATGGGCCCCTCCCCTTCCAAAATTGGTTTCTTCGCTTACCGGTTGCCACGTTCTCCCCGACCGGGAATCTATGGCAGAATATGTCGTATACAGCAGTATGGTGTCCGCCGTTATGTGTATATCTCTGTTTCAGCCAAACAAAACTTATATAGACTTGTTCACTTTGACCGAATCCTTGTTTCTAATTATACCTGATTTTGCATACTGTTTTCTAGTACTATCTTGTCTCATTTTTGCACTATCTTGATTAAATTCTCGTCTTCCAAGGTGTCACTTTATCCAAGACGTAGAAATTCGACCAAAGACGCGCCCTGTGATGCTTGCGTTTGCATCTGCTTGATCTCTTGTATCCCACCAAGGGAAACGTCAACAAAGAGCAAAAAACCGGATAGCGATAGCCTATCATTATGAACAAAACCATTCAATTGTTAACAAATTTCGCCGAATTTGAATAGAAATTCACAAAATATGCTATAAGTTTTCAGAAAATCCTGTAAAATAGATACATCAACACACTTATGAAGCACTGTATAAAACAAACAATGAAGGGGAGGTAACGGCTATGAAACGGATCTATCATAAACAACGAGGAATTTGTGTACTACTCACCTGCTTGCTACTACTCACTTTGTTGCCGGGGGCGGCTCTTGCACACACGGCGGAAGCTGGTCTTCCGGCAGAGTCTATTGAGGTGCTGACCCACACACTTGGCCAGCCAGTCGGTCTATCCGGGTTTGACCACGGCTGGGACGATGACCCGGAAGCGTTCGTTGACGTGTCTGTCCAGTTTGTCACCCCATCGGCGGTGGCCCTGCGGTTGGGGTATCGGGGCATCAGACCCTTATCAGTGCAGACCTTTGAAGGACAGGCGCAAGACGCCCATACTGCGTTTGCCGCAGAGCTAGACACCCTCACTGACGGGCAAGACGAGCAGGTTGAGGTCTACAGTGAACACTACAGCCTGTTCAACGGTGTATTCTTACGTGCGCCAGCGAACATGATTGCACAAATTGCAGACTTGCCGGGGGTGTTTGCAGTGACACCCAGTGTGCGCTATTATGCCATTGGGCAAACCGAGGTGGTGACGGGCTCTGCATTGGGGGCCGGGGACTACATGAAAGAATCCTTAGCACTTCTCCAGATGGACTACATACATAACACATTAGGGATTACAGGCCGGGGTGTACAGATCGCTGTGCTGGATACGGGTGTGGACTTTAACCATCCCCAGTTGGTGCGGTTCCAAGACCCGGCCACGGGCCGCATTCGGGGGCAGAATTTTACAACCTCGACCAAAACAGTAAACCCCAATGACATCATGGATCGCAACGGCCATGGAACCCATGTTACCGGCACCGTTGCGGCAATTGCCCCCAACGCCGAGTTATGGCATTACAAGGTGCTTGGCGACAATGGTGCGGGATATAATAACTGGATTCTCAGCGGCATGGAACAGGCCCATACAGATGGCATGGATGTCATCAGCTTGTCTTTGGGCGCTCTCATTCCAAACCCCTTAGACCCCATGTGTATGGCCGCAAACCTAGCGGTGTTGGACGGGCTTGTGGTCACCATTGCGGCGGGCAACGACGGGCTCGATGGGCTGGATATACCGGGTAGTGCCAGCTTGCCCATTACAGTTGCAAACGGGACTGCCGGCGGGCAGGGGGAGGCCTATTATGGCGACACCATTGCCGACAGTTCGTCCCGGGGGCCGGTGGCGGACACTTATCACATCAAACCGGACATCACAGCCCCGGGGACAGCGATTGTGTCTCTTTTGCCACTAGAAGTTCTCAATCCAAAGACGAATAAAATGGAACCAACAAGCGGGTACGCTTCAATGACCGGCACCTCAATGGCCACACCCCATGTTGCAGGTATTGCGGTGTTGATGTTAGAGGCGTTTCCAAGTGCCGCACCCATTGAGGTGAAAGCACGGCTGATGAACACCGCACGGCCTTTGGCGAATATAAATGGCGGCACCGTATTCGATGTAGGGGCAGGGTTTGTGGTTCCGAGAACGGCATTGACCGATGAAGCGTTTGCCACAGTGCAGCATAATATCCCGTGGCTAAACGGCAACACCCCAATTTGGCGCATGGAAACCATGGCATCTTTGAGCTTCGGCGGTGTTTGGTGGAGTGCGGAAAGTAGCGCATTGCCTATCACCATAAACAATCCGGGTGCCGGGACGTGGGTGCCGACGGTACAGTGGAACGGAAACAGCACAGGTGTCCGCTTAGAAGTGGTTGCAGGATCCGCCGGGACGTTTACGGCGAAAATGGTCTTTGACCCGGAGGTAAAAGACGGTCTATATGGGGGCAACCTGCTCCTGACCAATGGTGCCCAGACCATCACCATCCCCTTTGCGGCGTACCGGAAGGCCCCCTTTGTGGATGTCCAGCCCGGCGACTGGTTCTATAATGCCGTCTACTTTGCAAACAGCAACGACCTGATGCGGGGTGTATCAAGTACTAAATTTGCACCGAAGGGTACAGTGACCCGGGCTATGGTGGCCACCATCCTCTATCGTGCAATTGGTGAACCTTCTGTACCCGCCGGTGTTAGGTTTACGGATGTGCCGGCAGGACAGTGGTACACGAATGCGGTGAACTTCATGGCATATATAGGCATTGTAAAAGGGGTCGGCAACAACCGGTTTGCCCCCATGGACAACGTGACACGAGAACAGTTTGCCACCATGCTGTATCGACTCTACGAGGCCACAAACGCAGATATGACCGTCCCGGCGGGAACAACCTTAACGGGTTTCTCCGATTACACCAAGGTAAGCACTTGGGCCGAGACCGCTCTGCTCTGGACGAATTATACCGGGCTTATTACCGGCACAGACAGAGGCACCCTCAACCCCCAAGGGAACACCACCCGGGCCGAGGCGGCCACAATATTGTATCGGATGTTTGTTGGGTAGGGTTGTTAGCGGAACTGCTGTGATATGTGCATAATACAAGGTCCCCGGCGCAGTTGCGCCGGGGGCCTTGGCTGTCTAGCAAAGCGCAAACCATGGGCAATACTCCCTTACGCTGTCTCGAACTCTGAAATGCACCCAAACCGATACCCCATATCTTTGTACGCCTGAATCAATTCACCCAATATCGCACGGTTGGTGGCGGAGGTGTTGTGTAACAGTACAATGGCACCCGGATGAATGCGGGGCAAAAGCTTCCCAAACGCCTGCTCCTTCGACGGCTGGGCATCATCGTTCCAATCAACGTAAGCCAGAGACCAAAACAGGGTAATATAGCCCAGCTCTTTGGCCAGTTTCAGGTTTTCCACACTGTACTTGCCCTCCGGCGGGCGGTAAAATTTGGGCATGGGCTGGCCGATGATGGCCTTATAATGGGCCGCTGGCTCTTCTAATTCTCGCCGGAACCGCTCTTTGTCTGTAATGGCCGCCATGTTGGGATGGCCCATGGTGTGGTTGGCGACAGTATGCCCCTCGTCTACCATACGGCGGATGAGTGCCGGATTATTCTGGATGTAAGTCCCCACCAGAAAAAACGCCGCAGGGACATTGTGGGCCTGTAACGTATCCAAAATCGGTTCTGTGTTCCCGTTTTCATATCCCCCGTCGAAGGTCAAATAGATCACCTGCTCTTCTGTGGAACCGATATAATAGGCGTCAAATTCTTTGAGTTCCTCCACCGTGGCGGGGGCTACTGGTGTCTCGCCGGGGTTTGGGAACCCCAGTCCCCAATTCTCCGCCGCCCAAGCGTCTGTTCCGCCCAGCAAGAGGGATATGATCAAACATCCGATGAAAAAGCGTCTCATTTCTGCGTCTCCTCGCGTCATATATCTTCCGCTAGGATTCACAAAAAAGTATGAAAATACTACTGACAGAAACTCCCTGCATGGCGCAAGCGGAATGTGCCATATTAAAAGTATGAAAATACGATTGACAGCCATATGTTTGGCACTACTCCTAATTGTCCCCGTCTACGCCCGTGGAGCGGACGAGACCGATCATATCAAATGGGTGGAGTTCAACGTGCCCTACAGTGCCCTGACTGCGGCCCTAGACTATGACTTGCACACCTACGGAACCGATATCCATTTGAATTGGATTGAACTCCTCGCCATCCTAGGTGCCCGATACGGAGGCGAGTTCTCCAAATATAAAAAAGCCCACCTAGACACTCTGGCAACAGAGTTGCAAAATGGCCAACATTTAGATGACATAACGTCTGATTTATCGAATTACGACTACTATCTGGAAGCATATTCCGCCATCTTAGGCGAGTTTGTGGGCCAGCATCGCATGGAGGGGGAGGATCGTTATGGGCTGAAAGTATTCTCGCCCATCGCCGCCGGGTTTGGGTATAGTCATTTTGATGATTTCGGCGTTGGTCGCAACTACGGCTATCGCCGTCGACACTTGGGCCACGACATGTTCGGCGCAGTGGGGACACCCATCATCGCCATTGAGAGCGGCGTGGTAGAGGTCATGGGCTGGAACCAATACGGCGGCTGGCGGATTGGTGTGCGCAGCTTTGACGGGCTTCGTTATTACTATTATGCCCATCTGCGTCAAAACCGCCCTTTCCACCCTGATGTGGAAGAAGGCAGTATTGTCAAAGCCGGGGATGTCATCGGCTACATGGGCCGCACAGGCTATAGTCAGAAAGAGAACACCAACGGCATTCGGGAAACTCATCTTCACTGGGGGATGCAATTGATTTTCCACCCGGAGCAAAAAGAGGGGCCGAAAGAGATTTGGGTGGATGTATACCCGATTACACGGCTATTACAGCGGAACCAGAGCGAAACCTATCGGGTGGCGGAGACGAAGGAATTTTATGCCAAGTATGAGTTTGATGAGCCGGGATTGTTTGGGAAGGTGTAAGGGTTTGTTTTGGGTGTAATGTTATGATGTGGTTTCTAAGCCCTTTGTAGGGGACGCCGCCCTGTGCGTCCCGGCCCTTGATCTTTTTGTTCGGCGTTACCGCCGATTCTATCTCGGCGGATGCCGAGGGCATTTGTCCTGCCGGACGGGCTTTCTTTTTGTCGTTGAACAAAAAGAAACAAAAAATCAACACAAGGGCTGCGCCCCTATGTACCCGCTAAGGGCAAGGGCAAATGTAGAGACCGTTTTCATGTTATACTCCGTATTGGCGACAATATTCACCTACCAGAAGTCCGGTTGCCTCGGAACCTACAAGGGCGTTTTCCGCCGCCAGTATGATGTTCTATTGAAAGGCACTCAGAAATGGGTGGCGTGGGGGCAGAGGGGTTCGGCCTGTGTTTTGTCGTCGAAATACTTACATTTTGAAAGTACGCTCTACTCTTCTGGCGTTTCTTTTACTTTTTTCATGAAATACTCTTTTAGGGACAATATAACTGAAATGATGACAAATTGCATCGTGGCACCTATAAATGAGTCTCTAAAAACCAACAACCCTCTCATCGGATCTCCTTGAAAAATCCACTGGACTACAACCATATATGCAAGCAAAATGAACATGTATGCTACATAGCCAACGGCGAGCTTTAAATAATGGTTTGCTTTTGACATATCTATAATAACCAAGCAAATAACCACCAGAATGAGAGGCAAGTCCTGAGTTAGAATCCGATCTATTACAAGCAGCCATGCACCTTCAAAATCTCTTTGCGCCATTTCTCCAATAAGGTTCATCCAGTAAAATATTTTGGAGATTGCAAGGTACAAGATGATCCCTTCTTTTAGACCTGACCATTTTCTTTTTTTCACGCCTCTAATACCTCGGTTCTTTATGTCTAAATATAATTTCTACAATCTTTTAAAAAAACATATCTGCCCATTAAAAAAGGCCGGGCCGCCGAAGGCGGCCCCTGTAATCTCTACATCCCGCGCTTCACCGCTTCTAAATTCAGCGGAATCAGCTTCGGATATTTCTCTCCAAACCGTTGATGCAACACTTGCTCTACATCTTCCAATCCAAAGAAATCTGTATGTGTCAAAAACCCAGCTAACATGGCCATGTTGGCCACTTTGGGATTCCCTACATCAATGGCAATCTGTGTTGCGGGGATGGCGTGAATCGTCACGTCATGCCGCTCAATTGGCTCTGTCACAATAGAACTATTGACCAGCACCAACCCGCCGGGCCGCACCCGTGGCAAAAACTTATCAACAGAGGGCATGTTCATTGCGCATAGAATGTCCAAATCCGAGAGTACAAATGGGCTGCCAATCGGCCCGTCAGACACCACAACGCCGCAGTTGGCGGTGCCGCCCCGCATCTCAATGCCGTAAGAGGGCATCCATGTCACTTGCTTGCCCTTATGCATCACCATGGTGGCCACCAGTTCGCCTAGGGTTAATATTCCCTGACCACCGAACCCCGAAAATACCATCTTCGTCATCATTTTGCCACCCCCTCGTCTTTATAAAGGCCCAGCGGGTAGTAGCTGGCCATCTCGTCCGCCACAAATTTTGCGGCATCCACCGGGGTCTGTCCCCAGCCGATTGGACAAGCGGCGAGAACCTCCACCAAAGAAAAGCCCTTGTTTTCCGCTTGGTTTTGGAACGCTTTCTTAATGGCCTTTTTCGCCTTGCGAATATGGGGCACATCATGGACGGATGTCCGCTCAATATACGTGGCACTGGGGATAGTAGACAGCATCTCACTTACCAGCAAAGGCCGCCCTTGCAGATTTTCCATACGGCCCAATGGGCTGGTACTGGTCTTTTGGCCCACTAGCGTTGTCGGGGCCATTTGGCCGCCGGTCATGCCGTAGATGGCATTGTTGACGAAAATCACCGTAATATTGTCCCCCCGATGGGCGGCGTGAATAATCTCCGCCGTGCCGATGGAGGCCAAGTCCCCGTCCCCTTGGTAGGTAAACACAATCTTGTCCGGGTTGGTGCGCTTGATACCCACTGCCACCGCAGGCGCTCTCCCGTGGGCGGCTTGGATGCCGTCACAGTTAAAGAAGTCATACGCCAGCACCGAACAGCCCACAGAGGCCACGGTGATGGTGTTTTCTAACAGGCCAAGCTCGACCAAACTCTCCGCCACCAGCTTATGGATAATCCCATGGGAA
>Ga0136643_10011659_pt1 | contig 13056 bp, 4 predicted proteins | sample TergutLab28metaG_FD_96883 | JGI IMG/M metagenome (GOLD analysis project Ga0136643, IMG submission 96883) | Labiotermes labralis P1 segment gut microbial communities from Petit-Saut dam, French Guiana - Lab288 P1 (version 3) (version 3) | ecosystem: Host-associated > Arthropoda: Insects >...
CAACATTTCAAAAGTTTCACTTCCCGTTTTACCCAATCTCACACAGAACTTGATGCACACCCTTTGTTCGTCAACTTCCGCCATACCGCCGATATCAGAAAATCGCAGACGGCTGATGCAATAAAGACACGTGCAACAATCAAACGCTTCCACATCCAACCACGCCACTCGGCACACTCACTCACAAGACACCACCGCAACACACTCTAGCGGGAAACTCGTGAACTACAAGCGACTTGCGTGTTATGAGCATTGTCCTGGGACTTTTGGATACACCTTCATATATACACACACATATCGCTTAGGCACAGGTATGGTGGAAGCGAATGAGTTGCTAAATTCATATAACGGTATTTTATTGAGTATCTGTCTGTACACAGAAGTATAATTTAAGGATTTTGGATAGGAAAATTCGAAATTGCGGTGGCATTAAGAATTAATACAGAGTACCAAAAATTATTTAATTTAATGGGAATGTTGCATCTAAATTAATGTTATGAAAATCGGGCTTTAACTAAAAGCATAATTAATCCAATTCAGGCAGTAAAATGAAATTTATTATGCTCCGTGGTATTGCTGTCTGCTAGACAGATGGTAGAATTAATTCATGTGAATTTGAACATTTGATGTTCCACGACAGTAAGATTTGTAGCTTGGTCTACCTAATTGTGAGTCAGTGCAAACTGGCAGTTCGGTACCTAACTACCAGACTGCACGATGTCATAACTCAAAAATCACCACACGAATTTATGAAAGTGCATGTCTGCCTCTAGTAGCCACGACTGGATTACAGCTCTAAACGGACGCTTCGTCGTGTGTGAATGGAAGTCCTTACTATAAAATACACAAGTCATATTGCTGTTGCTACTGTGGGTTAAGATGGACCGGGATAGCGTGGTCGGTATAGCTACTTGCTACGGGCTGGACGTTTCGGGGATCTGATCCCGGGGAGGCGAGATATTCCGCACCCTTCCAGACCGGCTGTGGGTCCTACCCAGCCTCCAGTACCATGGGTACGGGGTTTTCCCGGGTGTAAAGCGGCCGGAGCGTGGCGTTGATTACCCCCCCTATCTAGCGCCGAGGGTAAAGAAAGAGTAGGTCTATACCTCTACTCCCGCTCTGGACCTTCGTGGTCTGTTATAGTTTGAACTTTACCTTTGAACTTTGGGACAAAAGACTTGAACTGACGAATGTTTTGTTAGGAGTGGGTTTCTTAATGGAAACTGGTAACTTTAACCATTGCCAGAGCAATTCTCTAGCCTCGATACGAGTAGAAAAAAGTCTAAGTTGGTGATTAATAACCGTCTGTACACACTCGCTTTATTGTTTGCTGCTTCATGCAATATCATCACCTACTTCTCTTCGACATATTTCGACCTCAGAGGGTCATAGTGAGGTACTATTTATGCCGTATTAGGACATTACTGTTTCTCTGTTATAGTGATAAAATTATGCAATATTTTTTGCTCTTAGATATTTCTACTGAATGGAAAAATTAATAAAGTCGAACAGCGCAAAAGGTGCCATCTTAATCAGATGCCTTGCGTTATTTGTTTCTGTAACGAGTTCAGTATTTCGGTAAATGTGAAGGGGGTTTGTTACGTGGTAAGCGAATAATTGTGTATGTTGATCGCGTCGATAAATAATGATCATGTAGCGGATCGTATCCATAAGACAGTGGCCATAGTATTTGATATTATTTACCCCATCCATCATCCTTTCAATCAATCACATTTACCAACAGATACACATAGTAGGATTACAAACTGTACTTAAATTTTAAACGCCCCTACATATTTCGGCGCCAAGGCGCCATCCTTAGGGAGTATCAAATAGAGCACCTTCTGGCACGACACACACCGACATGCGCCACTGGGACTAGATCCTATTGGATCGCACAGGATGAACTCAGATGTTTGTGTGCCGCACTGCACATAGTGTAAACAGACATTGAAATCTGGCCTAGAACTGGTCAGACATACGATAAGTGTAATGCCAACAACGGCTTAACTATATATTGATCATTTTATATACTGTAAAATTTTAATGTTCTAAAGAACTTAATACTGGTCGTTTTACTTCCCATTATTATGTATGGGCGCTTGTAGACCTTTGCATTTGAGATTCCCTGAGGATGGCGTCTTGGCCCGGAAATATGTAGGATTTGTTTAAAACTTAAGGAGAGTTGTAATGCTACTATATGCATCTGTTGGTGAGTGTGACTGAGTAATCATAGAAGTCTATCATGTTGTTGAGATGTAGGGGGCCATGAAACTGATGTTGGCAGACTGTGTCATTCCGTTTCGATAGGCTGCCGGTCTTACGTGCGTTGTACAGTGACAGAATGTCGCACATTTGACTGATTTTCAAGTAGGGTTTTATAAAAGCAAGACAGTAAGCAGGCATATGAAGAGCAGTGCTTCTATTTGCTAACCCTACTTCTGTATTGGAGTGAGACGGTTCAAAGAATAAGAGTGCTGATGACAAGCACTTGTACGAAATGCGGTTCTTTGTGAGGTATTTAGGTGCACTAATTTTCAGTAATGTTTACGTATACTTACGTAGCTACAGTAGCGATCTTATTGATTAGGGCTGTGGTGTATGAATTCTTTCTCAAATATGACACCCTGATTTCGGAATTGTGCAGCCCCGAGATATAGTGGAATGAATTTTGTGGAGACAGGCCACATGTCCGTTTTTTTATTCCAAATTTTGAAACACGATCCTATCGATATTCCTTCATCTTCCGAAATATTTCATACTCTGTTACAGTCGATGTAAATGCACCGAGGTATTGAGTGTGTCCATTTGTCATCATATAGCGACACCCATGAGCGGCCGGAATAAAAATGTGCCTTCCAGCAATTCTCGATCCTTCTTACAAAGTTTATGCCTCCCACATTGCGTTTAACGGCTTAATACATCATCGCCGAATGCCACTTTTAACAAATCCTAACTTTGCGTTGCACGTTTCCCGATTTTGTAACAAAATTTTCACACAAATTCTCTGTTCCGTCAACAACATTTCAAAGAAATCGGCGATGCACACTGTCTTTGAGTGAAATAGTTGTCTTCACTCAACAACAGAATGCGGTAGTATTGAATGGAAAACAGCAGTGGAACCAGACCTTATACTAAAGGGAATGATCACGAGGCAGTCATGTGATTTTAGAAGGGAGGTTGCGCGCGCAGCCTGAGAGATTTCTGAACAGGCATGGAAACAGGAGACGAGGCCCAGTAAATGTGTTAAGAAACTATGTACCGCAAGAACCTGGCATTGAACAGATTCTGACCTGTGAAATGTAATGCATGTGTTTTTTTCTAAGCAAATACACATTCCAGTGCTTTTGAAGGCGTGGAGAGAGTTTGAAAATGCGCTATTGAAAACTTGGATTTTAATTTAACAGGGAATTTTAGTCTGTGCATTTGAGTTCATTGTAATAAAAAATGGAGGTCGAGTGGATAGATTAATGTTCAGAATGTTCTGGTTTCAAATCTTGACCCAGAGGTCGGCTATCGTGAATGAGAATTTTGGGGGTTTCCTTTACTGTCTCCCAGGCATATTCCGGGTAGCACATCAAATTAAGTCACATCCAGCTCTCCCAAATCGCCGGCAGTTCATTATTTACTAGGTTAGTAACCCTTTCAAACGGTTATGCATAATCTACACCACTGATGGTGTTACCCAGAAAGTTGTTTGAAGCGATAATGCTTCGGACTTGTATTCGGCAGGTCTTGGGCTTCCTCATTCACGATGTGTCTAGATCACACACAACGACGCACCACAGTCGGTAGGACTCCTCTGGACGAGTGATCAGCTCGTCGCAGAGACCTCTATCTGACAACAGACAAACATCTATGCCCCCGGTGGGATTCGAACCCACAATCTCAGCAGGCAAGCGGCCGCAGACCTACGCCTTAGACCGCGCGGCCACTGTGACCGGCGTATTCGGCAGGTCACCGGTTTGAATTTGGTCGGGAAACTGTACCGATTGAGGTTTGTCTTAGTTTTCCTCAGTCTGTGTATGCAGACGACCATAGTTCCTGTGGCGGTCAAACCAACCGGTACACCATACTGGGGAGTACCCCTACAGTCTACTTCCTACACGTTTCATCTTCTCTTCAGGCTATTATCAAGGAGTATCAATAAACCAGTAAAATTAAAAGAGGAAATAAGACGTGTAGAATGAAAGGCTAAAAACAGAAGTAACAGTGAGAATAAAAATTACATTGGCATGTGCTTAAATGTTTTAAAAATTAAAAATTTTTCTTCTTTTTTGAATTGTAGTCATGCGTTTTCACGTACAAACGCACGTATTCTCCTCCTACTCCTCTTCTTCTTCTTCTTCTTATTATTATTATTATTATTTTATTGCTTTACTGACACTCCTTAATAATGGTCAGGAGAGGAGCTAAAGCTTGTACGATGTAGATTGTGTGGGTACTCCCCAGCTAACTGTTTGTTGGTTTGATTATTATTGAGTGTGCAGTAAAATACACGGTGATATGCAGCACTATAACACGATACCACATCTTGCATGTACACTGCCATTCGTATGTATAGGAGCTAGGTTCTGCACAGTGCCGTTCAGCAAGCCATAAATATGTAAGTACACGTTGCTGCGTCATAGAACCTTTATTTTCTGTCTAGGAGGGAACATAAAATGACCGGGTTTTAAGTCGTATTAAGAATATCGGGTGATAGGGTCCGAGTCCTTATCTCATTAAACACGACCATGCATATTCAGTTAGGCTTCGGCCTCGTTATAGTGATAGCAGAACTGTGATTCTAGGGGCTTGAAGGGAGGGGCAATACAGCGAGGAAAAGTGTAAAATGTCTGATCTGCAAAGAAAACCACCCGTATTTTCACAGCATGAACGGCAACATACCATCTTGGCAGATCTGAATGTATGCACACAGTACTTTTAAGCTACACAAAAACATTATATTCAGTTTACAAGTAAACGTAATGAATATGATGGTCTGCGGTCTATGATATTTGTTATACTTTGCTTCCCACATGTTTCGACTATATATATCTATAGTAATCTTCACGTTGCTCTATGTAATGTATAGAAAGATGCACAGTTCTTTATTTACTTGAGATTTCAGGTTTACATTGTATGCTTTTAAAAACATTTTAAAGACTGATTAAAATGGTGAGTTAAAAACGAAGTTGTTGAATAGAGGTATAAGACCACTATAGAAATCCCCACGTGTTTCACAAACTGGTGTGTGTTGGGGAGCTGTCATTCATCGTACATGCACACTATATGTGTACACCATCAAGTTGAGTAACATCTCGGTAAGCTCACATTATTAGCTTTAAGGGGTGCCTGTGAATCTGCAGTTGATGCAATTGTATACCCATTGGGTGTACTGTAGTCACTCTGTTGCCGTTCTTTCTTCTGGTCGTATCGTGCTCTTCCTAGCCTCTGTTCAGAGGCACTACTTCCTTCGGAGTGACGAACACTACGGCAGTCGCATCATCAGATCCCAGGTAAAACACACGACAGTTTCCGATTCAGACCTGCTGCAGAGTAAATGTTGGCTTTCACTGTGGATGTACAGCACGTACTGTGTACTCGTATTGTGTTACTACTGCATTATTTGTGGCAAGACATCGCGAGGATTCTATATCTGCAGGGACCGTAATGAAGTGCTTTAGTGAGAGGTTATGGAGAGGGTTTTGTACGTTTCGGCTTGCTGGGGTGGGTACTGATCCCTAAATTTAAACGCGATCTCGTTTCATGTGTAGAGTGGGTGTTGGCGTTGTGGTATGAAAGGACATTTCCAGCGTTCACTGTTCAGGGGACCGAGGAGGTGAGAGAGGCCGGCTGTAGATTGTAGTCATGACAACAATGGATGTATTCTTGGCGATAGCTCGCCCCTTCATTGTGTTAACAGCTGTTTTGTGATTGGGTTGTGGTGGCGATGGAAGTGGGGATGGAGTCCTCTTGAGGGGACCTGAGATCAATAGCCGCATGCAGTGGGTTGGGCTGACTTCGTCCAGCGTCGGCCGCGCCCTTTCTCACAAGACAATTTGGTCTTGTATTTTATTTTCAGAGGCAGTCTGGATACATTCCCATTCGCAAAGAAGGTTCGCATCACAGTTTGAACTTTAGACACTAAGTCCAAATCTACAACCGACAGTCGGTCCGCCACGACGTTGAGGCCCCGTGGGGGCTTATGTTCAGGGCGCATTCACGAGCGAGGGTGATACTGTCCGACACGAGGACGGGTCTGTCTTGTGTCCAGTGTTTTGGGCTTTGTCAAGAACACATATTTAATGCATTACGCAGAATTTTTTTACATCAAACCTAGTGGAACCCAAATTAACTAAGGCGCGTTGGAGGTAAGCAGTAGGAATGCTTTTTTTTTGGTACCCGTTATGCTGTTCTGCACTGTCTCAATCAGCGTTTTTTAAGCGACACTGCCTATCTAGATTATATAGGGTTGGTGTTGGATAATAAGGATAAATACGAGGGAGTGGTGATAAGTCCTTAGCCCAACCAGGAAGGAAACAAGCTACAGCGACCAAACTCGGGATTTATTGAACATAATCCCCACGAAGCTCAGTACACTTCTTAGCGCGTTGATCTAACTTCCGCAAGCCATTAAAAAAAATTCAGAATGTTGTCCGTCGAACCAGGTCTCCGCGGCAGCAATGATCTCCGCGTCGGACGAAAAATAGCTACCTTTCAATTGGTTTTTCAGTCCAGGGAACAGGTGGTAGTCCGAAGGGGCCAGATCCGGAGAATAAGGTGGGTGATCAAGACACTGGAAGCCCAGGTAGGCCAGTTTCTCCTGAGTTGCAAATGCCCGGTGAGCCAGGGCATTGTCGTGCAAGAACAAGACCCTCTTGGTGACCTTCCCGCGGTGTTTTTTTCTACAAAATGTCCTTCAATTGTTCCAACAGAGATGAGTAATACTCCGCGTTGATAGTTTGGCCCTTTGGAAGATAATGAATGAGGAGGATGCCGTCTCGATCCCAAAAAATCGAGGCGAGAATTTTTCCAGCGGATTTTTGCACTCGGAATTTTTTGGGACGGGGTGAGCCGCTATGGCGCCACTCCATTTATTGTTGCTTTGTCTCCGGGTCATAGTAATATAACCAGGTTTCGTCCATGGTCACCAATCGCGACAGGAAATCATTTGGATCGCGCCGAAAAGATTCCAAAAGTTGCTCAGACGACTGGCACCGTTGACGTTTTCGATCCGCGTTCAGGCATTTCGGGACCCACTTCGCGAAGAGCTTCCGCATGTCCAAATCTTCATGAATGATGGACCCAACCCGTTCACGTGAAATGCCCAGTTGCGCAGCTATTGATTTAGCCGAAATCCGTCCTTCTTCTAAGATTAGCTAGTGAATTTGATCAATAATCTCCGGGGTGGTCACTGTTTTGGTTCGTCCAGGACGAGGCGCAGCACAGGTGGAAAAATCACCACGTTTAAACTGGGCCACCCAGTTTTTAACGGTGGCATACAATGGTGTATATTCCCCTAACGTTTCAGTCAGAATGGCGTGAATTTCCTTCGGCGCCTTGCCTTGCTGAAAAAAAAATTGACAGCTCGCGTCTCGATGTTGTTGAAATCGCGCGCGTCGCCTGACATACTTCCTTTCAGCCTCTGTAGCAAGAAAAGGCTTGCAATTCGGCAAATGAACAGACCCCTCTTTCCAGCGACACTATCGATTCCGTCCTACGACATCGGGAAGCAGATCGGGCTAAGGACTTATCAGCACCACCTCGTATGAAGCATCGGAGAGCCAAGTTGCATGTAAAAAATAATATTCATGTAGTTGTGCACATGTGGCTGACTGTGAAGGGCGCTTTAAATGAATGTCTAAACATAGGACGCGCATAACTACCTGGAACGAATCTGCTGTGTTGGAATGAATATAATTAAGAAGTCCCCCAGGTAAAGAGTATTTTATTTCATTCCTGGAGAAGGGGATTTTCCAGAAATCAGTGGTTTCATGGGTCGCTAACAGCAGGCGCTGGCTACGTTCTCGGAGGCAGCGAGCAGTGTTGCTACCATACGTTTTATATGATGAATGAAAATATGGCTTATGTCACTTGCTCCTTAAAGAAGGGTTCCCGAAGCTCGTCTGGCTGGTCTGGTGACAAGGAGATTAGTGAATAACTCATAAAATGGGAAGGGGAACGGCCGTGGCGTCGTTTAATATTCTATCCAGTCATTCATCTGGACGAATATCACGAGAACTTGAACTCGGGCCCTCTCGCATACAAAGCAAGAATGTCAGCCACTTGGGCATAATGTTAGGTTCTGTATGTAGGACTTATTAAATACATTGGAGTTATCTATTTACTGAAGTGTACTTCTTTCAGAATAAGTATTTGAGAAACATATCACCCGTAAACACCATGAGGCACAAACACAGACGCTTCACGGCATATTAGTATCGTGAATGAGAATACTGTGACTGCAACGTTGTCATGGTGACAGCATCGATTAGCGACGGCTTACAGCTGGGTCACATGAGGTCACAGCCCTTCTGACGTTATCACTTACCGCATCTTTTGTGGTAGTCATTCTTTTGAGAAGGGGGATTTGAAAATGGTTTCTTGTGTGTATGTGTATGTGTTTGTATACACAGAGCAGGTCACGTTCAAGCAAACGTTCCTTGAAACTGATAGTTTGGAAATTCGTCCAACAATAAAGTGCAGTGTTACCACTGTATGGTGTCTTATCATTTGTGTGTGTAGATGCAGTTTATGTTCTTTGGAACTGTTTACTGAACCAGGAGATTGTAAGCGTAAGTGTTCATTGCGTCACGTTTGTGCTGCTTGTGTGTTAGGAACAAGAGACTGGCATTACTCTGATATGAATGAAAGGTATGTTTGGTTTTTATTTCATTCTGAAAAGATGTTATACGGTTATACACTATAGTGTGACAAGTTGTGATTGATGGATGGACCAAAATAAGAAAGAACTGCCCGGATCCACCTTGAGACACGGCCCCAGCAGTTGTCTAGAGGTAGTGAGTGAAATCATTTAAAGCTTCAGGATGGTTGTTCACGGGGCCGAGAATCGAACTCGTAACTTTCATAACATGAAATATGCGCCAAGCATAACGACACGGCATTCTGTTCAGTTACTGTGTAGGCTTACTTTTTATCACTTGCCGTTCGAGAAGCAGGGATAGCGCAGTCGGTATGGCGACTGGCTGTGGAATTGAGGGTCCCGGGATCGAATCGTGGTGTTTGGGGGCGAAATTTTCCCCACCAGTTCAGACCAGTCCTGGGGCCCATTCAGCCTCACATACAATGGGTATCGGGTCATGCCGGGGTGGGGGGATAAAGCGGTTGGGGCGTGGCGTTGACCATCCATCGCCGTCCAGGGCCCAGGTTAAAGAAAAAGTAGAGCTAAACCTCTACCTCCCTTGTGTTCCTTCATGGCCTGTTCTAGGGTTACCTTTTACCCTTACCCATTCAGAAGCTGAGACAAATGTTGTTGTTGTTAATTAAACAGACGCCTTTTGTCACGTTATGTACGTCCACGTTGTAAATAATATGTGTTGTTAATAACACGTTTAGTCATGAAATTAATTTCTGGTTACGTCTAGGCTTTAGAGTTAGTTCGTGCAGAGTAGTCTGGTAGGTCTATAAACTCTTTACGACATGCGGTTAACTTAAACCCAGTTCCAGGTATAAGAACATGATATTACTTCTAACAAAAAACGCACTGTCTTTCGTTGATAAAATATATTTGTCGTTAACACAGTGGAATGTATTTTGAAGATGGCCGAGTCCCTCAAATTGCTACATTTTATGGATACTTAAGTTCTACAAAATAATTGTGAAGGGAAACCCTAACGTTCGAAATCAAGGTAAATCTCATAATATCACCTGATTTTGTGGCTCCTATGCTCTTCTTTTATTTTTAGTCTTCCTGTTACCATGAGAATGCTCCCTGATATAGGCTTTCATGATTTTATGGCGGATGCTGCGGAAATGAGAATCCCGGGAAATGATGTTTTGATTACAACAGGTAGTGTGTCCTCTGGGTTATTACACCGAGCAAGACTGTAATTTTGTTGAGACGTTTCGGTAGAATGTGCCGCTTCCACATTCATAGTCGTAGAATTAGGCACAGCGTCCACTCAACCCTAATTCAGCCACTCTGAGGATGGAGGAAGCATGCTTCTTCGGAGCTTCGGACAAAACTTATTGTTCTGCTAGTTGAATAAAGAGAGACCAACTTGATGTCATTTGCTTTATTATTTCACTATTTACTGCTCAACATGTTTCGGATGTATTAACATCCGAAACATGTTGAGCAGTAAATGATGAAATAATAAAGCAAATGACATCGAGTTGGTCTCTCTTTATTCAACTATCAAATGATGCACGGTCCAATAAACATAAGATTATTGTTCTGCATAGTATAGAAATCTGAAGACGTATTGTTTGAGAAACTTACTACATCGAACCTTCAGCGTATTGGAACAGTTTCTGTGTCATTTCGGCCGTTATCCAGCTGACATTATACAGGTGCATTTACGTCATAGGGTACACGGTTAGACCGCCGCACACACAAACTAATGGTCCTCATAAAGGTTTATTGGCTGTACGCCTAGGAAAGTGTCGTAATTTGTTGAAAGTAAGAGTAGAATTGGTGCAAGGTTTTCATTGGCACGATCGTAGCCAGACGCTTCCATAACCAGAAAAATATTAATATACTAAAAGGTAAAGGTAAAGCAGACTCGTTACAGGCCTGGAGTGGTCCAGAGGGTTCCAGGAAGTTAAGGTTCCCAGATTTCATGACAACGGCACAGGATGGTGGTAGGTTGTCAGCACCGGCCGCCTTTACCCCCAAAGAAATGCTCCTGATACTTATTTCTGTTAGAGGCTGAGTCGACCCCAGGGCCATAGTGCGATCGGAAGGATTCTATGTCAATGAAAAATTCCATTGACACCAGCTGGGATCGAACCAGCGACCTTCCGATTTGTAGCACAGCACCTTAACCACTGTGCCTCCGCGTTCACCACATTAATATATTAGTAAATGAAAAATAATAGTTAGAATCTACACACAACCTTTAAATTAATCATCAGCTTAAATAGTTATGAGCAACATGTTTCGGTTTCTACAACATCTTCAGGCTGAATTTAAATCCAAGTAGAAGCTATATGTTGCAATGCCATGAATGGACACAACGGGCATGTCTTGCCTAAAAATTATAAAGGCCAGTCCAGAATACATCCACCAATATCAAAACCTGAAGAGAAAGCTATATAATTGCAGTGCAAGTTTATATTAATTAAATATGCTTCGTAACAACATAATTCCAAAATATGCCAAAATTTATATCCCAAACACTTCCCCAGCTTCAAAATTCACACAACACAAAGCGTCTAATCTAAGATTAAAAGATGAAATTAAATTTTTGTGTATTAAGAAATAAATAAATTTATCAAGTACTAGAACACACACATCTAATCCTCCAAATGTTGCTGATAAAGATTGAAGCTGATTATTAAATAAAAAGTTGTGTATAAACTCTAATTACTTTTTTTAATTTAGTAGTAGGCCTATATTAATAATAACAAACGGGGATGCCTTGCCTAAAAAAAAAAAGAAGAATCACATTGTTGGTATTGCTGCAGGAATCCGAACAAGTCAGAGATTGAGGCCCCGCTGGTCAACCAGCGACTAACTAGACTAACTCCATGGACCAGATTCCTTCTGGAGAATCTGCTCCGATAATAGCGAGCACGAAGTATCATTTTTGTTTTCACAACGTCTCACCACCCCTTCTTGTCCTGTGTCAGAAGAACCCAGTTCACGGTGTTCAATCCTCTTTCTTTGATATCCATATTAACATTACACAGTCTACATTTAGGTCCTCCAAATGTAGCATTTCCGTCAGATCTATCCACCGAAATCAAGTATAAATTTATTTTTCTCCCGTACGTGCCACATGCCTCAACCATCTAATCGACCTCGAATTCTCAACTTAATAATATTGCATGAGGAGTACAAATTATGAAGCTCTTCATTGTGGTGTTTGTCCACCCGCCTTTCACTTTCTGCTTCTTAGGTCCAATTATCTTCCTCAGCACCCTATTCTTTAACACCTTTAGCCCGTGTTTTTCCCTCAGTGTGAGAGACCGATTGTCAACCCCCCCTCTCCCCCCAGAAAAGGGCAATTTATATTCCCGGACATTTTAATCTTCGTGTTTTTCGATAGCAGACCGGAAGGTATAAGATTCTAGACCGAATGTGTATGAATATTCCCCTAATTTAATCAGCTCTTAATATTTTCGTGAATGCAGTTGCTCCTTGTTTGTGTCTTTCCTACATATTCGAAACCTGCAACTTCTTTTTTAAGTATTTAGGAACTGTGTTGACGAGGCGTGAAGAAATTCAGCAACACTTGGACTAACGACTTTCTAAAAACCTGTCGCCTTTCTGGTAGCCTTAGAGTAGCCCTATCTCCAGAAAAAAAAAAGAAGAAAGAGGCGAAACGAAGACCTTTTGAGCCCGTTTTGAAAAGTGGGAGGTTGGACGTTCTCATCTCGACGCTAATGGATGGGGTTCTTTAGTCTGAGAACTACTCGTCGCTCGGTCACTCATTTTTCATTCATCGGATGTGGATAATCCCGCATTGCCTGTCCCGTCGACTGCAAAAGTGCGACAGTTAGTTGAACACAGTCAGCTGTCATTTAGCGATACATACGGCTTGTTTTTTGTTTGACATGTAGGATTCGATATGATGTGTTTGTACTCCTCCTGGAGTGCATGACGATAGAGAAGAGGCGTTCTTGCCAAAGCTAGTAGTCGTCTTGCTAGGAAACAAATTGTCCGACTGATATGAAACCCGAATTCTGAAACTAATCATTTCGATCTACTCTGTCCCTCCCACCCTACGAATTTTTGAGGCCAGTTTTATTACAATACTCACATCTAGTATTTTTATTATTCCAACTTAATGCACCAATATCAATTAATGTTAAAATCCAATAATTAAAACATTAAAATTGTTATTATCTTAATCTCCTACATGTTTCGACTCTTACTGAGTCATC
>Ga0136643_10011664_pt1 | contig 13051 bp, 8 predicted proteins | sample TergutLab28metaG_FD_96883 | JGI IMG/M metagenome (GOLD analysis project Ga0136643, IMG submission 96883) | Labiotermes labralis P1 segment gut microbial communities from Petit-Saut dam, French Guiana - Lab288 P1 (version 3) (version 3) | ecosystem: Host-associated > Arthropoda: Insects >...
GCACTTGTAGTGTCTTTGTTCATTGTTCTGGTATTGTGCTACCCTAACTGAGGTTTTTTCCGTGCTTTTCCCTCAGTTGTAAGGCAAATGCCAGGGTATAACTCGACAAGACGGGGCACGGCCCGCACTTCCCAGTTTCTCCTCACTATGTATTTTGTGTATGGTCTGTTTGTAAATGTGTCGTGTAATGCTGCCACCGGGTGTCAACCCAATTGCGGCTAAATAAATATCAAAATCAATATCAATAAAAAGCACGACTTTCGGAAAAAAAAAGTATTTAACATGAAGTTTGCGTTTTGATTTTCTCTACGGCTTTCGTTTGACACATGTTACATTGTAGGAAGAAATCAGCGAGATATTATCGTAAGTGTACATGTAAAGTGTTCATGTAAAGTACTCGTTATTCTTGTCAGATTTCAATTAAAGTTGACATTTCCTCGATAGTTTTTCGAAAAATCCTCAAATATAAAATTCCATGAAAATCCATCCAGTGGAAGCCGAGTTGTTCCATGCGAACGGATAGACAGACACACATAACGAAGCTAATAGTCGCTTTTCGCAAATTTCTAGTCGCGCCTAAAAATTGGCATATAAAGTTTTGTTCTTAAAGTTCGCGGGTTGTATCTTTCGGGCAGTTGAGTCCACATAGAGTAACGCTCCATTCCTCGGCCAAGTTTGCGCCGTAAAACCGAAAGGAACTGCGCATTCAGAAGGATAGTCATCCACCCCATGGCTAACGGAGTTCCTTGTAAGACATGCTTCTCAGGTTCTGCGGGTTTTTGAAGCACCTAGCTCGTATGTATGTAAGTTTCATGTGACAAACCGCCAGTTAAAGGGTGCATTAGACGAACTTGTTGAATACGCGTGGCGCCGAGCGGTTAATAAATACAGAATAACTGCAATAAACAGCTGACAAATGCTGTCACCGAGCCACTTAAATGAATTATTAGGTTGTTTAACATCTTTTTTTCAACAACATAATTCATCTGTTGGTGAATAATAAATTATTGTCACTATAAATTTGGGAGGAAAGCTGGAAGATTTTGTGGTCATGAACGGTTCAAAGATAATATACCAAAATATAACCTGCATATAACAATATATTCATGACGGATTAGAGTCCAATTTTATTTTATTTTTGTACCGTGCATTGTAATATAATCGTACAATATGAACCAACAAAATGCACCTTTCTTAAACTAATATTTTAATTTTTACGTTGTCTTCTACTTGTTTCGAAACCGAGGGCTCATCTTCAGGAAGACGGTTGTACGTACAGGTATGGTCTAATTGTAACATTATACACTAATCGGAGGCCATTAGTTTCCTGTACACCTTGACGTTCTGTTTACTGTAATACTAGAAACTAAACAGAGATCACTATTCATTCTGTTTAGAAAGTATAAATTACAGCAAACGAAAGTTTGAGTTCAAAACTTCTGTAATTCTTTCAACTCTTGTGGTCTATTTTACATTGAGCCCACACTTACAGTTCCTTTTCACGGCCACACAAAGTCATCTCAGTTTAGAGAAACAGTGTAGTGGTCCAGTGGACATACAGCAGGATAATCAACCAAACTGAAAAGTAACATGAGTTGTTTCTCAAACATTCTTTCTTAGGCTCAGTGGCTCTTCTTTTTCTCGCCCAGTACAGCCTTTGCTGGTCCGCTTTGATAACTTGCTGAGAAGCCGTCTGTTACAACTTGAATAATGAAAACTACCGATGCTCCGCACCTGCGATATTTCTTTTCTTGTTCTTTTACAGTGCGGTGTATTTTTCTATAAAACAACTTCTGGTATCAGGATGCACGCTAGGGGATTAGAAGGAAGAAACCAATTTCCGTTTTATAGCATCTTATATCAGCTACTTCAATGTTCCTGTTTAGATTCGACATTTTGTAATTCCATACTCACGGTTACTTATTTCGTAACTACCATGCAGTGATTGACAACACTGTGTACACAAAATAGTATTGGGGAAAATTTTCTTTGTTTCCATAAAAGTGGAATTGTTTATTTAGGCCTGCCTATTACAAAACTTCGTTATCGAAGGAAATATAAGAGCAGACGAAACAAAGCACAGTGTATCATTAATACTGATATTTCTATGCGGCCGTGTATATCACACATATTTGTAGACCGCCTGGAATTTATAAATTCAGACAAGAATTATGAACCATAATTAGTTCTAATATTTCGATGTATTGACCCGACTGTGTGGGTTCACGTTCTAGACCTAAAGCTTGATATATTTGTAAAAAAAAACACGACAGTTTATACTTTTCATAATTTTTCTGTGTAAATTTGTATTTTCGGAAGCACCAAGATTTAATTTCCATGAATCTTCATAATCTCAGAAGTTTCACAGGTCTTTTCAAGCACAAAATAAGAGTATTTTAGGCTACATTCCAGATGCTTCCATGTTGGTATTCCCCATTACTGCAAAGATGCGAGTAAGCGAAGATACGTGTTTGCACGAAACATATTTCGTTGTGAGAGGAAATTCATATGTTAAGGGGTACTTCTAGTGGCATGGTACTTACATCAACATACACGAAAAAGGACAAATTTGTTCAACGGCCATTAACTAAGCAAAAATATAACAAAACATGCGAGTATGTGGGCCTACATCTTGGGCCATAAGAGGAAAGCGAGCTGCATAGTCACAGTGGTCAGTTATAATTTTTATGACAGTTTTTTTGCGTTTTGTAAGAAATGAACAAGAGACAAACATGTCAAGAAACAAAGAGCTCTTCCTCAAAACAAAATATACTTAGTGGATTTTTGAACGTGGTTACCGCAGGACACTGAGAGTCTTAGACCTGTGTTTTGAGATCCTATTTAAAGAAGAATTTATCCTCAGTAAAACAAAATACAAATGTCTGAAAATATAAATCTACAGCACCGAAAGCCGAATGGTAACTATTTGAATGAAGTCATCCCATTGTGTATCTATATATTTACTTTATTACTATATATTGCCGTCAACACAACTATAATAGAATATAATATTAATGCAACAAGTTTCGACTTATAATAGTCATCTTCAGGCTAAGTTAAGAACCGTTATTGCTTTACAGGATGGTTGTGCGCATTTGGGATCCCATATGGCTTACAGTGTTTTTTGCTGCGGTTTTTTTTATATACACAATATGACTTATATTTACTATGCTATTATAAGTAGGGTTAAGTATGTGGCGTGTGGAAAACTACTTATGTCCGTTGTACCATGTACTGTAACAGGAGAAAGGCTACACTGTGTCCACAGAGTTTAATTATCTGGTTCGTATGATTCTCACAACAAATACGATTATGTCCTTAAAATCCATTAACCAGTTAATCTAAGTAATCAAATCAAATGTTTCTTAGCGGAATGAAAATGTACAAAGGGCTGTGTCAGTCGGTAATGGACGCGAGTTGTGTTCTTTGTGAGCTAGTAGCCAAAGTTTTATACATTACTCAGAAAAACTCGATCCCGGGTCAGTCAGTGTGAGATTTGTGACAGATAAATTTCCAAAGGGACTGGATTTTCCCTTTAATTCAGTTGTTCCCCTGTCAGTGAAGTATTCCATACTCATTTTCACCTTTCAGATAGTCTTCAGCAGGACAAACTCGCGAAGCTTCAGAATCTTCAAACAAAGTAATGCTCTTCTGGATATTCGGAGCATTGGTCAACAGGTATCCTCACTTATGTTTATTGGACCGTGCATCATTGTGATAGCGTAAGAATAAAAGACCAACTTGATGTCACTTGCTATTTTATTCCACTTCTTATGTACTCAACATGTTTCGTACATTAATATATCCATCATCAGGAGCTTGCGACTATGCTGTTGATTACCACATTGGTCGTTTTGTTCTTGTTTCGCTGTGTGTTGGAGGTTTGGTGCAGTTAGGTTTGAGAACCGCACCAAATCTCCAACACACAGCGAACCAAGAAAAAAACGACCAATATGGCAATTCAACAGCATAGTCGCAAGCTCCTGATGATGGATATATTAATGTCCGAAACATGTTGAGTACATAAGAAGTGAAATAAAATAACAAGTGACATCAAGTTGGTCTTTTATTCTTCAGGTATCCCCATATTATTTGTATCAGTCTTCAAAGGGCTACACCTTTAAGCGAATACAAAATGTTGCCTGTTTTTGGTTTCTAAACTGATTGACGATGTACGTGAAAATTTCGTATACAGACAGGGGACTAAAGGAGTTTAATGTAGGGACTTTTCTAAATATCGCTGCATCAATGAGACAGAGTTTATTTCTATGGCGCAGGAGTCCAAAGTGGGCCTAACGCAGCCCGTAGTTGAGGTTTCTAGACCACACATAATTAGACACACCACACACACACACACTGTAGGTCTCCTTGGAATGAGAGATCAGCCCGTCGCAGAGGCTGTTACCCACACAACAGACACAAAGAATATTATCCATGCCCTCAGCGGGATTCGAACCCTCGATCCCAGTAATCGAGCGGTCGCAGACCTAAGCTTTAGACCGCAAGGCCACCGAGAAATGAGATACGATGTGAAGCCAAAAATACGGTGGAAAAACAAAGCTTCACGTACACATGCTGTAAGCAAAGGACGTAGTTCTGAGCACAGTTCTGCTGTTATCTAAAACAGGCCTCATTCTTTTTTTAGTGTATGGCTTTTGTGTGACTATTCTGTCGTGCTAGTGTTAGTGTTGTCGAAATAGCAGCGCAGGCTATATGGCACAGATTTATCTCACTGAGAGCATGTTTTCACTGAAAGATTTTTATACGTTTCTGTTACTCGTACACTCCGTGAAACAAATTCTGCCACGAAAATATCTGATAACTTTATCATCTTACAATACAAGTATGAACAAAAATCAGAAGGCAACAAACATTATAGAAATAATGAGATATATATCTCATGAATGAAATTGTTAGAGAAAGTAAACGGAACAACAGAAAATGTGGGAATTAATTAAAAAATACATAATATATTTAAAGATTTTCAGATTAATTATTAAGAAAGATTCATAATGAAGGTCTGACGGTGGATAGTGGCTCTGGAGCAGATGCCTCTCCGAGTAATTCTGTTTCCACCTGTCAGTTTTCATTATTCAGCCCCATATACAGGGTAGAATATATTCGCTGAAATACCGCTCCCAGAACAAACTGAGTAAAATTCTTCCATTCTTTGGTATTGATAGGCTCATTCGCAAAATTACGAAAAGCGACTATTAGCTTCGCCATGTCTTTCTGTCCGCCCGCCCGCATGGAACAAGTGGGCTCTCACTCGACGGATTTCCGTTGAAATTTGATGTTTGAGTATGTTTCAAAAATCTGTCCAGAAAATTAAAGTTTCATTAAAATCTGACAAGAATAACGGGTAATTTACATGAAGACCGATTTACCTTTATGATAATGTTAATAAAATCCAACCAGGTGCAACAGTATGCAGATATTTATTTACTGCAAAGTCACTCTACATGTTTCGGGTATCAAAACACCCATCATCAGAAGTACTAAAAACTGTAACCGCAGCCTCCGGTACAGGTCATAATACTGGTACAGCTACTTCCCTCCAACGTGGCTTTGCAGTAAATAAATATCTGCATACTGTTGCATCTGGTTGGATTTTATTAACATTGAATTACGATGCATGGAACCATGAGCTTAAAGTTCATGAAAATATCTGGCTCAGTTCTTCTTAGATTGAAGAGTGTTTAATACTAAGGTGTAGAGAACATAAAAACACGCATATTGCGTTCGATAACTTTTTTTTCCCCCGAAAATCGTGCAGTTAATGAGATAATGTGGGAAAATATTGTAGGGCTGGACAGGCCACAGATGACAATATGGCGCATGCGCATTGCATGCTGGATCCCTGAGGCCACAAACACACATTCATAATATGACATGCGCACATTGCCTGGCTTTCATGAACGTTTCAGCCGCAGATGTGCCTAGAGACAATGGTACAGTCTGTTGTAAATACAATAAAAATAAGTCTAGACACACAATTCTGTGTTCAGAAACAGATATTCGCTAACTTAATAAAGACCTAACGTCATAATAAGACCAAGAGATTAATTAGTGTGTTCACAAAAGGCCACCGCTCTGGTCTGTCCCGATTCAAATGAATCTGGTTTAATCTATCATATATTTGCTTTTTAAGATCCGTTTTAATAATATCAACCTAACTAGGCCTCGTTATCCCGACTTTTGGCTCCCATTCAGAATTTAGGGAAAGACCAATTCTTCTCGGTGATTATTGTTTGAGATTACTCTAATATCAAGCGTGAAGTCTTTGTGTTGGTGGACCACACAAATATCAGCAATCGTTCCAAGAAATTTTGGTTGTAGGCGCAGTGTTTTGTGTTACTCGCTAAGGCACGTCAACCGTGTTAGACATTCGAACACAGCAAAGCACTTGAGTGTTTATAAGATGTCTGAGCTGGTAAAAATATCGCCGTCACTCGCAGAATCCGCACCGACGCCTGGCGTCCCTACACCAGACGTCACAGTATGACTTGCTGGTCAGTGTTAGCTGTCGAACCGTTGATAGCAACACGTTTTGTGCCAGACCACTTAATGTGTAACAGGCTATATTTAGACGTCAGATCCGTGGAACTTGTGTTAACAGCGAAACACCGTCCAAGTTTCCTAGTTTAACTATGCGTTTGTTTATTCAGTTATTTTACGACGCCGTGTCAACTGCTGAGGTTTACATAATCCGCTTGAATTAGAGGCGGTAGGACTCGAGAAATAAAGAAATAAATATGGTCAGAAGAGCACAGTAACACCCGTAGGATAATAGACGTAGTCGGAGTTATATGAAAGGAGAGGTATATTAGGCGAGTGAGGAGAGGTACAGGTTGTTATACCAGGAGAGCCAGGAGAGGTTCAGAAGAAGAGGTTCAGGTTGTTCTAGCAGGCGAGTCAGGAGACGTTCAGGCTGTTTTACCAGGGGAGTCAGGAGAGGTTCATATTGTTTTACCAGGGGAGTCAGGAGAGGTTCAGAAGGAGAGGATTAGTTTGTTCTACCAGGCGTGACGGGAGAGGTTCAGTAGGAGAAGTTCAGGTTGTTCTAGGAGGCGAGTCAGGAGATGTTCATGTTGTTTTACCTGGGGAGTCAGGGGAGGTTCAGAAGGAGAGGATTAGGTTGTTCTAGCAGGCGAGTCGGGAGAGGTTCAGTAGGAGAAGTTCAGGTTGTTCTAACAGGCGAGTCAGGAGAGGTTCATGTTGTTATACCAGGGGAGTCAGGAGAGGTTCAGATTGTTCTAGGAGGCGAGTCAGGATAGATTCGAGTTGATGTAACAGGCGAGTCAGAGGAGGCGATTTAGGAAAGCTTCTGGTTACCATAGCAACAGAATTTCTGCACACACGTAAGCCTAGATTCCCTACATAAGAATATTTGTTTTATAATTAACTGTCTACATAGTTTGTACTCCCTTTGCCCTTGTAGGTTTTTCTTTCCCACCTGGTTGTGAGTAACACGATCGCTTTAATCTTCCAATAGCAGTAATTCAACTGTAACTGCAATCACATTCTCATGCCGCACGTACAGTAATACTGACAGTATTTGTTTGCTGCTTGGCTGTGTTGCCACACAAGGATTGTAGATTTCTGTGAACATGCTAATAAGCTTCCAAATTCTGTAAGAGCAGAAAGTTTTTGGTCTATCCATGTAGCTGTGTTGTTTTCAAGGAATGCAGTTCGCCACTCAAGCGATATGAATTTACTGCCATCGAATTTCAAGCTGCGACGGCAGTACTCACTGCCATTTCGTGTTCCTAATTACACGAGTGTACTTTCAAAATTTAAAACGCGAAAATCGTATAAATCGAATAAAAAAGTTCAGTTCGTACCGCACAAAAAATTAAGAAATTCTTCTGTTTAAAATATCATTGTTTGTACCGAGAACCAGTCGATGTCTCTGCTTGACACGTGAAGACTTTTTTAAGATTCAAAATATGTAGCTTATGTATTGCTAACATTTAAGGGGCAGCTCCTTATTTTGAGCGTCACTTTCTAGGCGCGTTCGCGAAATTGCGAAAAGCGACAATTAGCTTTGTCATATCTGTCTGTCTGTCCGTTTCTTTAAAATATGACAATAATGACGGGTATTTCACATGAAGACCTTATGAATTTACGATATCTCGCTAAATTCTGCTTAGAAGGGAAAATGTTTCAGACAAAAGTTTAAAGCAAATCAAAATTCGCATTTTATGTTCAATAACTTTTTCCGGAAAATAGTGCGGTTTATGAGATATTTTGGAAAAATAAGGTAAAACCAGACAAATCACAGGTGACAATATAATGAGTATTCTCATTGCATGGTGGACAATTAAGGCTACAGACACACACTCAGAATATGTAATAGTTCTTCCTTTTCTACAGCAACGATAGTTACGCGAATGTGCCTGATTCTTACTTGATACGAAAGTTGCCTATCTTGTTGTGTAATTTTTGGGTACTGCGGTCCTGCACTTTCATACAAAGAAAGTAACCACATCCTTAGCGAAGGACCGGTAACAAAGTTGCCCTCATGCAAAACATGTGAAATGATATAAGGCACTTCATTACGTAAGGATCAATAAATATCCCATATCCTAATCATGGCTGTTCCCCTACCCATGATATGTAACCTAAATGAATGACGCAAGTTTTCAGGTTTCCACTTTAGGATGTTACTGAACCGAAGGTGTTCTTGGCATTACACTGTGTTGTACAGTAATTTATTTTTCGACGCTGCGGAGGAACGTGCTACCTCTGTCTTCAGGGTGACTGAATTGCATGTGGATCCTGAAGTAGAAGGAGGAGGGAATGTGTGGAGCTCTGATTGTCCCAGATCCTTCAAATTCCCTGTATAATAGACACATCCTCTTCTCCACGCAACCTTAACTACATTTAGTCACCCTTGAGATGGAACAGCATGCTCGTTCGAAGTGCTGGTAATAGCTAGTGATGCTGCAGAGTACAAAGACTCGGAAGACCGTCATTTGAGTAGCTGGGTGACATACATTGTTAAATTAAGCGAAGGGCCACACAGCAAAGTGAGAAGTAAAACGTGCCGTCTATAATAAATGACAAGTGTGCATGCTGGTATTGTTTGACACACACTCACACGTGTACATTAGGATGTTTTATGACTTTTTGTGTCCATGCGACCGTAATTTTGCTATTGAGGATAATGAGCGGTTGTCAAGTGTTGGGTTAGATGACAAATCGCGGGGCCGCGTCAGCATGTGGATGTGCAGGGTCTCGAAAGGTTAGAGTATGTACTGCAAACACAGCAAGGGTCGGCCTGTAAAACCTGTGCACATAGCTTATTGCAACATTGCGCTAAGGACATTCTACCACCTGTAAAACTGTACTTACAGAGTCTGAAATAAAAACAGCAAGAAGAGAGCCTGTGTGTGTGTGTGTGTGTGTGTGTGTGTGTGTGTTAGTGTGTGCGCTTATAGTTTATAGTAGGGGAAAACTCACATAAACACAAAAATGAGACCAGAAGTTGCATCTCGGTTTGCATTTCGGCTTTCAGTGTGCTAAGTTACTTTACTTTTTTCTTTTTAGAATTCTAAGACTGTATAAAGGGTCTTGTTAAATCAAGCAGTAAATTAACGGACTATACTTTGGATGATCGGGGTTTGACTTTCAGTAGGGGCGTCGGATTCTTTTATTATCTCCGCCACATTTACCACACGTCTAAGGTACATCATCCGGAGGGCCAAAAAATGCCATCCATTTTTCGCACGAATTTTTTCAAGAGAATTGTTTAGAACAGTTACGATTAGGCAGTGGTATCAGTCTCCTTTATTTTTATTGGTGTGTCCTAAAAAATTGTTTTTTTTTACAAATAGCGAAATTCAGGAATTGATAGTGCTGCCTCAACCGGAGGCCAAGAGAAGCTTTTTCCATGTGCTTCCTTTGGCCTCCGCTTGGGGCAGGACTGTAGATTTTAACGTTTTGTTTCTTGTTTACAAGTGCTAGGAAGTTGTGTTTACAAGTGCTAGGAAGTTGTGTTTCTATTTAAACGTTGCTTAAGATCCGCTGATCTCCGAATTAAATTGTGAAGCATCAAACGTTAGTAAGTACAGCTTTCAATGCTTATTACGATTAACATACTGTAATTTTTTAGATTAAATATTTTACACTGTCTATGTGCGAATTATTTATACTGACAGAACTAGTATACATGTATTTCATTACAGTCCAATGCAGTTTAGCCACTGGGATACGGAATGGACGTTGCGTGAGTTGTAATTAAACTACCGGCAGGGATCAAGAAGTTCTCCTCTTTACAGAATCCACACAAACCCTTGGCCCCACACAGACTCTTGTAAAATGTATATTACGGTACTTTAAAGGAAAAAGTGGCCGTGATCAGTGCGTCCCTGTCACCACGGCATGGCGCGTTCTCAGGTTGCGGATGGAGGAATGTCCTCCAATATGCAGGGTAGCAGCGAATATATTGAATAAGCAATCGCGGACAGCCGACAAGGGGCGGTCCTCCAGCTTGGGGGTTGGGCGAGGTGCTAACAACTCCTCGCCGTAAAAACGTATCATGTTACGAACCGTTTACAAAGAAAACCTCGGACCTGGACTGATACTCTGATACGACCTGTGAAACGAAAAAAGGACATGAGATTTGGTACGTGGAAAGTTAGGAGCCTGTAAAGGACAGGTTCATTTACAGCAGCATCCAGGGAATTGGCTAGATATAAATTAGATTTAGTGGGTGTGCAGGAGGTTAGGTGGGACAAAAGGTGTACGGTGAGAGCAGGGGATTGTAATGTTTCTAAGGAAGATGAAACGAAAATCATCAATGGGGAACAAGAGTTTTTGTTCACCACAGAATAGTATCAGCAGTTAAGAGAGTAGAGTTTGTTAGCGATAGAGTGTCAGACATAGTTATGAGAGGTTGCTGGTGTAGTATCATTGTTTTGAATGTGCATGCACCAAGTGAGGAGAAAAGTGATGATTCAAAAGACAGTTTTATGAGGAATTAGAGCAGGTTTTTATCGTTTTCCTAAGTACCATGTGAAAATTCTATTAGGAGATTTTATTGCAAAAGTGGGGAGAGAGAATATTTTCAAACCGACAATTGGGAATGAGAGTTTACTTCAAGATAGTAATGGTAATGGCGTTAGAGTAGTAAACTTTGCCACATCAAAAAAAGTCTAGTTTTTAAGAGCATGATGTTCTTGCACCGAGACACTAATAAGTTTGCATGGAATTCCCCTGATGGGAAGACTCACAAACAGATTGATCACATATTGATAGATAGGAGATGGAAGTCGAGTATACTAGAAGTTTCAGGGGAGTTGACTGTGATAGTGATCACTCTGGTGGTTGCAAACGTAAGGTATAGATTGGCAGTAGGTAAAAAATCAGCACAGAAGTTTGATGGGGAAAGACTTAATCCCAGGAAACTAAATGAGCTGGAGGTTAAGAAACAGTATCAGATTGAGATTACAGACAGTTTTGCAACATTGGAGAACTAAAGTGATGGCGAGGACACATATAGAGCTGGGGAGAACATTCAAGAGAATATCAAAACCTCAGCTAAAGAGAGTCTAGGTCTGTACGAATTGAAGCAGCATAAACCACGGTTTGATGGAGAATGTTTAGGTTTTTTTTACATCAAAGGAAGCAGGCTAAAATGCAGTGGGTACAGGATCCAAGCCAAAGCAATGTAGACAATCGAAACAATGTAAGACGTGAAGCTAGCAGAAATTTCAGGAATAAAAAGAAGGCATATCTGAAAACTAAAATTGAAGAACTTAAAACTAACAGTAAGATCACAAATGTTAGGGACTTGTATAGGCGCATCGATGATTTTAAGAAGGGTTACCAGCCTAGAAATAAAATAGTAAAGGATGAGAAGATGATTTGGTTGCAGACTCCCACAGTAGTTCGGCTAGGTGGAGGAATAATTTCTCTCAGTTATTGCATATACATGGGGTTAGTGAAGTTAGGCAGACAGAAATACACACAGCAGAATCACCAGTGCCTGTGCCACGTACCTTTGAGGTTGAGTTGGCTATTGAAAAGCTATAATGTCACAAATCACCGGCTATTGATCAAATCCCTACTGAAATGATTAACGCAGGGAGGGGAAAAATTCGCTATGAGATCCAATAAACTTGTTATTCTATTTAGAATAAGGAAGAATTGCCTGAGGAGTGGAAGGTGTCGATCGTTTTGCCTATCAATAAGAAGGGCGATAAAGCAGACTGTAGTAATTATGGGGGCATATCACTTTTGCCAACTACGTACAACGTTTTGTACAACATCCTGCTGTTAAGGTTAACTCCATATACAGAGGAAATTATTTGGGATTTTCAGTGCGAATTTCGACGCAACAGGTCAGCTATTGATCATGAATTCTGCGTTCGTCTAATACTTGAGAAAAAATGGGAACACAGCGAAGCAGTGCATCAGCTCTTTATAGAATTCAAGAAAGCTTATGATTCAGTTAGAAGGGAGATCTTGTATAATATTCTCATTGAGTTTGGTATCCCCATGAAACTGGTAAAGCTAACAAAACTGTGTCTGGCTGAGACGTATAGCAGAGTCCGGGTAGGAAAGAATTTTTCTGACATGTTTCCTATTAGGAATGGTTTGAAACAAGGAGATGCTCTATCGCCAATGCTCTTCATATTTCCTTTAGAGTACGCCATTAGGAGGGTTCAGGTAAACCAGGATGGCTTGAAACTAAATGGTACACATCAGCTTCTGGTTTGTGCTGACGGTTTTAATATACCGGGAGAAAGCGTACATACTATAAAGGAAAGAGCAGAAGCTTTGGTAGTGGCTAGTAAGGAGAATGGACTAGAAGTAAATGCCGATAAAACTAAGTACATGGTCATGTCGTGAGATCAGACGGTAAGAAGAAGTAAAAATACAAAGATTGATACTAGTTCCTTTGAAAGGGTGGAAAAATTCAAATATTTGGGAACAACCCTAACTAAAACTAAACTAAACTCCATGGCCTTAGTCCGCACGCGAACTATACCGACAGAGCGGCCGCCGCCGGTCGGCGAAGTTAGTGCCAACTTTTGCGGATAGA
>Ga0136643_10011666_pt1 | contig 13051 bp, 6 predicted proteins | sample TergutLab28metaG_FD_96883 | JGI IMG/M metagenome (GOLD analysis project Ga0136643, IMG submission 96883) | Labiotermes labralis P1 segment gut microbial communities from Petit-Saut dam, French Guiana - Lab288 P1 (version 3) (version 3) | ecosystem: Host-associated > Arthropoda: Insects >...
CCGTGTGTGTGTGTGTGTGTGTGTGTGTGTGTGTGTGTCTGTGATGGTGAAGTCTCAATAATGAGGAAGTCCTGGCCCAAAAGGGGCTGTTGGAATAAAACAGCTCTGATTATATATCTAGGTGGATATTTGGACGAAGTTAAGTGTATCGTGGTTAACTTAGGTTAAAGAATTGCAAGTAATGCACGTGTTGAATAGCGAAGATTCTACCACCGTGACTGTTCTGAGTTCATCGGCTTGTAACCCCAGGCAAAGGAGTAAGAGTGGCCTCAGTTTATTACTATTATTATTATCATCATCATCATTGTACTGTAAGCTACTGGATACAATAATATAGTAATGTTTTGTTTGGTTGGTCCTCAGACTCAGATTTAAAGCCAGTACCTTCATAATTCGAAAATAGATAATAACTACACTGTACCGCAAATGCTGTAGCATCAATAATCAGCTTTCCTGCTGTTACTCTGACGTCACACTGTAAATTGCCTGTACACAGGTAAAGCCATTCCATATTTTTACTCTTTTGATATATATATATATATGTACATATATTGCATGGCGTAGGTGTAAATATGCGTATGATGGAGCAAGTTGGGAGTTTTGATAGCTCTGTAGACTTTCATTTCTGAAGTACCCAAGTTCAAATCTCGGCACCGTTACCATCTGCTCCCTATCTTTCGCGGTTTTCTTTATCGTCTCCGTATGAATGCAGGATATCAGACATCGTCAACAGTCAATGACTCACCTTTTTCCAGATCCTTATCGAATCTGACTATCCAATTAATATGATTTTCCCACTTCTTGTGGCGCACCGTAACGTCAGTTCTCGAAACGAAAGCAGTGTCGCTGTTGTCTGCTTGTGTAAAGTACGGGGTTGAAGGGCATCAGAACGTATGCAGTAAAGGGTTAGACAGAGTGTGGCGCGTGAAGTGAAAGTCGTTTAAAGACTTGTGTGGGATACTGCCGTGGCCTGGCGGTGGGCACTGATGTGTCAGTGACGTTGCGATAGCAGACTTAGTCTGAAAGTACAGACAACGCGGAAGGTATGTTCAGTTAGACCAGTGCCGATGATGAATAAATAGCACTACGGTGGACGAATTCACTGAATTTTGCAGTTGTGTGAAAGAACCTTTAATTGAACCGGACGAATTTGGTTGTTTTATTAATAATGTTAATTAACAGAGTACAAGATAACGAGGAAAGTGATTAAAAGTTTGCAAAGTACGGTAGGAAAGATAATGATTGCCTTGAAATTTCCGATAATGAGTGTACCTAAATTACTGGGAAGGATAATATTTCATTGTTTGGTAATATATGGCCTGTAGATTGAGGAATTGGTTATTAAATAATGCTGATTGTAAAACTACATGCAAAGGCTCCGTGCCGCCAAAGAAGAAAAGGTGCCAGACGGTACAGTTTTTGATACATTTTGACTGTACAAATGACTATGGATAATGTGAGTAGCGACAGGTCGCATCGTACGGTTTAATATCTGACATGATGATGATGATGATTATTATGATGGCGATGATTTTGATATGATGATGACGACGACGACGACCACAACATCGTTACACAATAGCCGTCTGAAAACTAGCTTGTGTGTCCAAATTCAGGAACACTTTTTGCAGTGAATTTGAATACTTCCTTTTAAAGCTCATCAAGAACCAATCCGACCGCATACCGTCCCTCTCGCCACGGGGCACGTAACAGAATTCGTTCACGAATATCAACATATTTATTTTAAGCATATTTGTGGTCTATAAGGGAGTGGATTTCGTTCAATTACCGGTAGGTTTCCGGAGTCCTGGGTATCCAGACAGTTTTGTAGAAGAGTTCGACGCGAGTTCTGTGAGTTTCCTTTATTTTTCTTGCATGGCGTCTGTGCATGGCGTGTAGGTGACGTACTCCATCGCCACTTTCGAAAATTCTGTTCGCCATGGTGTGCCTGAGAACTGACAGCGTGCCGATGTCGTGCCAGGATACTGAAGGCACTGGTATATTGGATCGTGCGGGTTGTGTGGGAGGAATCCTTCCTAGTATTTACTTATTTATATCATTGTATATGGTTTATTTAAGGACGCTGCCATGAAGTCAGACTATATAGGATCGAGTGGTAAGATGATTAGTGAATAGTGAATTGAAAGGGATGTTGAAATAAACGTTCATGTTCTGATCTGAGTTCGTACCCCGGTACGTGCATGGAGGGAAGGACGAAGATTGTGGAGGTCTTTGTCAGTGTAGCCAGTTTGTGGATCGCGATGTGAAGTCTGGGACGCCCGCTCGAACAGGAATCAGGAAAGAGTGGTGCGCACTCGCCCGTAACTTTCGTTGGGAATATTGGACTGTACACCCGTGTTTATGTATTTCATGACCCGCACTTGGCGTGTGGTTAGCGGAAGGGAAGATATTTCCTGCGGAATAAAAAGTATCGTATCTAAAGGCAATAGTTAGGTTCTTGTTCTAATAATTTGGCTTTCCAGTTAGCCCGTAATATTTCCTTTTACAACATGTTTTAATCGTAGAGAAAATGCATGAGTGGAGTTTTATGTGCATAGCAAAATGAAGGTTACAGATTTCATAGTGTTAGTCGTTACTGTACATTTCCACTTAATTTAGCTGCAACACTGTTTTGAGAAATCGGATGTGACTTTCACGCGGATGTGACTTCGGGACATGAGAAAGTTGAGTGGCTGCTGCTTCAGATTCGGTTAAGTGCGTGTCTTAATATCACGAGAATGCCAATCAGAGCGTAGGATATCTTGTCCGAATTCAATGTTTGTCGGTTGGGGTAACTCCAAGACATATCCTGCCTCTTTTGGAGCCGCTGGTTCATTACCTTGCTCACAAGACCTCATCACTGGATTTTCTCCTGAACTGGATGAATTTAATCGACGTCCACTCACACTCACACACACACACACGCACGCACGCACACGCGCACGCGCACACACACACACACACACGTCTTTCGCTTCAGGACCCATTGTGTATATGTTTGTTTTCAGTGAACGTGGTCTGTAGTCTGTATGGATTGCTGATATTCCGCATTCCAAATCTTTTATCGGCTTATGTTGCTTAGCTCCGTCCACAGCATCCAAGTTTGGGGTCCTGTAAATGTTGTAAGCTCCCAGCACCATTCCCAAGCTGGAGACTACCCCTTGTTGGCTGTCCGTGACGGCGTATGGGGTCCTGTAAATGTTGTAAGCTCCCAGCACAAGTCCAAAGCTGGGGACTTCCCCTTGTTGGCTGTCCGCGACTGCATATCCGATACACAAGCGCACAGCTATTCTCGGCTATCTCCCCCTTCGACAACCTGAAGAAAGAAATTGACAACGAGAAGCTTGAGCACTTTCGCTCCTCACCAGATGTTACAAAGAGAACAAATCAAGGAGACGAGCCTGACGGACTGTAATGTGTGGTGAATCTTAACAAAAGTTTGGCGAAGATATTTAAGGAGCAGTTGGGAGACTGCGGCACACTTGGATGACAATATTAACATTGATACGGGATTAGATTCCCGGCAAGAGCAAGGATATTGCTCCCAAACGAGCAGTCCAGCTCCGAGTTCCACCCAGCTTGTCACCGAATGAGGACGAGCGACTCTTTTCCTGGTGGTTAAAGCGGCTGAAACGCGAAGCTGACCATCTAGTACGGTGGTTAAGAATGAGCGGGGTTACTTACCTCCACTCTGTCATACATATTCTTAGCTTGGTGCTTCATTAAACGTAAGAACAGCTGTACGTTAACTTGCCCGCAACTGACAAATATTGAGTTCCTTTTAGACTGCTTTATGAACAGGTTTTACTGTATCGTCTACCTGCCCCCTGCTATGTTGTAGTAACGTGTCTTGTGGCAATGTGTGCTGCTGTTTCTCTTATCGTAGTTCAGGGGTCTCAAATTAAAATCGTAGGCAGGCCAAAGAAATAATTTTGAAGATTAATGCGGGCTTCAGTAAACAGGTTAAATATTTTGCTTAAAAGTCGACTTGCTATCAAGAATATTTCTTAACGTTAGTAACAGAAAGTGAAATGTATTATCTAACTCCATGACGCAGAGTCCTTAGTGAGAAGCTGACAGGTCAAGGAATTTCCCGCATTTTGTGGAACCCGAAGGTTCATTGCCACATTCACAATTGCTCGTCACCTGTCTCTAATCCTGAGCCGTATCCATCCAGTCCATGCCCCCCCCCCCAATCCCACTTCTTGAAGATACATTTTAATATTATCCTCCATTCTACGCCTGGGTTGTATACTGTAATTTTAAAACTTTAAACTTTACTCCATTGTTATCTTTTTGCTGACGTAAGTCGTACTGGCCTTCAGAGGATAGCAAACCTCCTTGAAATCTTATGGTCCATGAGGAAAATCATGTTTAATTCTTTAAGTTAAAAAAATCTTCGTCATGCCGTTAAACTTTCTGCAATTCTTCGTCGACTAAGGTCAGATTGAGAGCTGCATAAAATTAATTGCGGGCTGCGTTTTTTGGCACCCCAATCGCAAATTACGAAGTGGACGTTTCGTAGTACATGTAGGCCTATTACTGTGTTCGCCTGCTGAGTCGGAAAGCTTCGTTGTTCCAGACGGTTGAAGATTTCTGGGTTTTGTGTTTTGCAGTAAATGAATTGACCTAACATTATTTATTTCAAGACAAGCTGTTTATTTACAAAGGTACACTCACGAAAATTAAAACACGCACAGGGGAAGCGTCGGAGCGCTCACTGTTGCTTCGTGGCTTCTGTCGTCGGATTCTCGTCACGTTGGCGCACACTTTTGTTTTCTTCCATGAGCATGACAGCGTTGCTAATGCAATACGCAGTATTCATAGTAAGATATAACGCTTTATTTTCTGCACCCATTTGTAGCGATCTTAACCGTCTGTGTGTCACCATCAGCGCGTTCAGGGCAGTGTTGAACCCGTAACAAGCCCATTGATTTGCAAGGATTTCTGGGAAACCTGGATAAGTCATTAACAGTTAATTGGCTAGAGTTATAAATCCCTGGCTGTAATCCCGATTTTAATTCAGCTGCTGTTTTTAGCACGACGTTTTTGCTGTGTATCGTACTATTAAAGATACAGTAATTGTGCCGTATCTGGAACACTGTTATGATATGTTTATTTTGAATAACTGAAGCGGTTTATGACATAAGCATTATACAGATTTACAGCATAATACCACCAGTACCAAATTCCCGATGCTTTTATTTCCTGGTATAAAATGTACGCATTACGATTTATGTTTTCAGTAATGGTTGTCTGGTTGCTTTTCCCTTTTTTTGCATATCAGCCTCCAGATTTGCGAGTTGCAAACCCGTCCATGCCGGTGTGGCAGTCATACTTTGGGAAGAGGCAGTCCTGCTGTCCGAACTGTTTACTCGTCAACACATGGACAACTGATGGGAGGTGACCCGGTACTTTTGTGTACTCAGTTCTGTGTATAGTATGTTTGCGCCCTCAGAGTCTTCGTCGTTTAGCATGACAACCTTCAGTGCCATTCTCACAAACCTTACGGTCCACCTCAGTCACACGACTGCACCTGCTACGAAAACCGACGGATACTGGCACCTCCACCGCTCAGACTGCACAAACGCACTGATCAACGCGCAAAAGATTTCGTGCACTCCCGTGACTTGTGACAACAGCCTATAACCTCGCTAACGTTATTTGTGCCTGAAGCTGGAGACTTTGTGGAATAAATCGTGCTGTACCTGTAACCCTTTTGCACAGTCCCTGTGGAATGCCCACAATATGACGTCGATCGTCTTAGATGTCGTCTTCTTGGTTGTTTGGGCTGATTCTTTGGAGAAAATTGTCCCAACGGGGAAATGCTGAACCCTTCTGTGTGATGTAGGTAACTTGGGCAAAATTTGGTTTTCATGCGGGCAACATGAAATGTAATACATCGAATGAAGAATGAATAAGTATACGATAATTATATGCAAAAATTTACCAGTTTGTTTGTTTATATATCATGTCGGGTAACAAATATACTGATAATAGTAATAACAATTTATAAAAAGTTCAGTTCACAAAAAATGCGATTCACATTCTGTTCTACGGGGTGTTGCTGTTTTAGCATATTTTTACGCAGCGTATATGCCTCTTCATGAATAAACTGCTCACGCGTTTTCAAAATTGCTTCTGCGTTCTTTGTCGGGTTGGACAAGGAAAGGGTTAAAAGATGTCTTCTCATTTCAAGTATTCCACGGGGAACATATTGCCTGCGAGGTACGGATTGGTCGGCCCTGCCGTGGCGTGTCTGAGGCTGTGGAATTTCTTAATGTTACTTACGAGGGTTGTAATGTCTCAGTTAACGAACAGTTACGTTGTTTGAAGGACACTTGCGTTGTGTTAACGCCTTGTGTCCTGAAGGTGTTGTTGTTATACGTGATTTCAGGTTTCCGGCGCCACTTAAAAGACATCTTAGCTCTTCTGGGATATCACGCAGCATCGATTGGTAGTTACTAACTTCTGAGAACAACCTGTACGTCCCATGTTCAAGGGTCAGGCAGTCCAAACATGCTTGACTCTTGAACATGGGACAGAGTTGGGCTCGTTAAGTTGCCTCGAAACGTCGGTAACTACCACTCTACGTGTGTAACATCCCGGAAGAGCGAAGATCTGAGGTATTGTTACTTTTCATCTCATCATTCTTACCCCAATCATGTCTCCCAGCCCGCTTACTTCCCGACACGCATGAAGTGTTACTCGCATGTCAGGTGATAACCAGAAATTTTTCATTGGGAGGGCTGACCCAGAGTCTGCATATAATTTACGTTCGATTGTAAAAATTATGTTATCAAAATGCTGTCGTATGTATAACTAACAGAACATGGCAGTTGCATTTTTGTACATACAAGTATAGCTACATGTTCCGTGACTCAGTCACAGTGTCCAGTCTTCTCGTTGGTTTAACTTTATTTATTTTTCAAAATTTTAATTTACTAGCCACCAGCCGATTTCAGTGGCAGACTTCTGTTGAAGGGTAAATGACGTAAAACGTTTGATATTATTGCGTACACAGCATTTGTGTGTTTTTTAAATTTCAGTTTTTTTTTGGGGGGGGGAAGCTGCATCTCGGCAGACCCTCCCCCCTTGGGTGCCCCTGTGTAGCATTTAGATTAATTTTAGCCTTCTGATATATCGTAACTCTTTTTTCAATTTTATTCAAAATTAAGTGGCATGTGACGCCGACGTACCGTAAACTCCACACACACACACACACACACACACACACATGAACGCACATACACACGCACACATACACGCGCACACGCGCGCGTCTCCATTTATTATGAAATAAACTTAATTGGAAATATTCTTGTAACATTGAGCCGCGTTCGGATTTTTGTATCCTAATTTGTCCACTTTGTTTTTACTGCCCTCAATTACATTTCTGCACCTTATGCTTGGTAAATGTTTTATGATTTTGTGTATGCTCTATTTTAAAGAAGTACAGTGCACTAAGATTACATACACTTACCACAGTCTATCGTGTAGTTGTCTCTTGTTGCTGAACACACGCATAATTAACTGGAGGCTTGTACAATTAGGGTTTGCCCAAATATCGTTGTTCACTGTCAGTTTTAATGGTGCAGTTGCTAGTATATATTCTTAAAAGAAAGAAAGTCCCAACGAATTCACATTCTTCACACATTTGTTTTCCTTGTGGTATTACAACATTCATTTGCAAAATGGAAACAAAGCATTGAAACAAAAGACTGTTGGCTTGTTCATGGTCAGCTGTACACGTGAGTTACACCGCAGCTGAGCATACTGTAATGACAGATGTATGGTTGCATAATTTCTTGATTTTGTAAGTCTGACACCAATACGTTTCTTTTACCAGGCCAGACGGTATTAATCAACCACGCTACAATAGATATTAAATGTTATAACGCTGTTTATTTGCATTCTTGCAACCCAGAATGAAATTACATTTATGTGGCGCTTTATGACGTGTAGATGATGAACTATTGCTTTGGCTTCCCAGGCGCCTCCATATTTCTTTTCTCTTTTAAACGACATGATTTTCGGAAAAAAAAAATAGTTTGATACGAACGTTTTGATTTTTCTGCAATTCTTCTTAAATGTTTCTTCAATTCAAAAAAAATCATCACGATATAATTGCATATTTACGTAGGGCTTCTTGTAAAATGTCGTACTCGTGTTAGATTTTAACAAAAAGTTTTATTTGATCGCCTAATTTTAGTGAAGCCCCACATAAAATTTCACGGAAATCCGTCCAGTGGCAACCGAGTTGTTACACGCGGACAAGCTGACAGACGGACGTGTCGAAGTTGGTAGTTACTTTTCATACCTGTTTTATAAACACCGCCAAATTCAGTGATCACATGTTGGTGGTGTTATATTGTCACAGACTGCAGGAGATTGTGTTATTCTGCAGTACACAGGCCCTGCTCTTCGTAGTCACGGCTTTGATAGCGTCATAGCTTACAACGCTACTTCGCTGTATTCAGTTAACTACTTTCCAGCCACACATTGAGAATCAATGCCACAATATTCGAAATGAAAGGCGTTACATCTTTGGTCTGGATAGCTGTGTGTGAAGTATTAAGCTTTATTAGACTAAAACTGGTTCATTATGAATGATTATTCTTCGGTAGGCAGTAGAGGATCGTTAGTCGGGGTAAGTTAAGAGCCAGTAGGATAATCAAGACCCCCTCCAGAGACGAACTCTGCCGCAGAAATGTAATTATGGGTGGCCTTACAGTCGAGACCCGCTTAGAGTTGCTAGCCCACCCAGGTTAATTTGTTCGTGAAAATAATTGTACCCAAGAAAGTACAGTTTTCTTTCAACGGAGTGGAATTTGTAAACCAAGATGAAAAGTTATTTGTGACAACTTGAATAACCGGCTGTACTTGTCTGAATGGACACGTGAGCGCTATCGAAGCTGAAGTCCGCCTTTCGGAGGTTTCATTATTGACCCCCATATCACGGGACCCTCTGTTCGAAATCCTAAAACAGCACATCGTATTTGGCATCAGTGAAAGGGAGAGTATATCCAGCCATGTACATAGGTCCATTGACGGGACATGCGCACTGGGTTGTAAGAAATGTTAGAAAATTTTGTTGTAGTTTGTGGGATGGAATATTTTGGGATTACTAATGTTTCTGTAACGCTTCTGTTAGTCACCGAGATGTATAGTCAGTCGGGAAACAAAGTGTGACTAACGAGTTGTCACCTGGTCACAAGAACTCACGGTGTCCTCGAGGTATACGTGCGGTATGGTATCTGTTAGTGAAAGTTGCTTATTTCTATTCGCGAGAAGGATTATGTAGACGTTAAATTACTGTGTGCTGGACTGTGTTTTGATAGAGTAGCCCTGGAAGAACGCGGTGAGGCCAGTAATTGTCGGGGTTTAAATCGTAGTTCAAACTTGTTAGAACTATCGGAACACTGTGCTGATTTTCAGGCATTTTTATTCCAAATACACATGTACTGGCATGATAAATTTTGTTAAATCGTGGTTCTGGAATCAAAGAAGAAGACAGTCGATTCCTTTTGTCATTAATATTGCAGGTTTTTTAGGTTTCCGCTGCGGGGTAACTGAGGATTTCTTTCATATATCCCAGAGAAAGAAATCGACATTAATTTCGTTACCGTATGTGCAACAATTAAGGGTGTCGCGTAACCCACTATACGCTGCTTACTAAGTTGAATTTTACACCTAGTAACTCGTTTTGTTGACCTCGCTGTTGAAATATATCAGTCCTACTCCAGAAGATGGCTGTTTGAGGGTTGAAACACGTCGGTGTGATATTTAGTGTTAAAAAAGTGGTGTTTTAATAAAATGTTTTTGTATTCTTCGATCTTCATTTGAAATAGTGATATTGGGGTACCCATATGAACAACATGAAGCGTAAACTGTTTAAAGACCCAGTTCGTACCGCGCGGTAAACATTATTCATCTCTGTTATAAAAACCAATTAGTTTATGTTACTTACGTCAAAAGTCGCTGTTTGTTCCGAGATAAATAGAAAACACATTAATACGGTATGGGCAGAATGCACAATTTTTTGAACGTTAAACCTGTTGGTACTGTACAACGGTGGGCGTTGAAAGGTTAACCAGCCACCTGATTAGGACCAAACATGTAACAACACTGATATATGGGCATGTAAGTGATATTCTTGCGTTACAATGGCATTAGTTTCAGGAACGTGGCAAAACATAATAAAGTGCACTCAGAAATAATTCAAAGATATAGATGTCAGCGTACACTTTATATTAGGCCCTGCGCATGAACTTTGTTTTTACAAATGTGTGTGGGGGGGGGGGGCACCATATCATGCCATATGACGAACAATTTATTCCTGAGCGGTAGCTCGTGTACACGGTATTCGGGGTGTGCTCGGTTCGAACTCAGTTAGGGAAAGCAACTGTCCTTAACTGAGGATTGTGGCGAGTTTCCTCAGCATCTCAATAAAAATGCACGGATATCACCTTAAGTCACAGGCGTTTCCTTCCGCTTTCTGTCCAATTCATAATTCACCTTTACCCCGTCGCTCGATGTCTTATAGCCTGAGTTGTTTACAGTGTCATTAAATGAACTAAAATGCAACTAGAATGTCGCGTGAGTGCAGACGAAGTTTGTTCCGCCCCATCATTTCTAGTTGAAGTCACATGATGAGTCTGTCTGTCTGTTGTTATAGTCGTAACAATGATTCAAATTTCTGTCTGAGTATTTTCACGTACGATTTAGTACACTCGTTACTCGCTTTTGTTGGGGGTTGGGTTTCAAGACTCCCAGAGAAAATTGAAAATCCGCGAATGACAGTCCGCACCCCCAAAAAATGCTTCAGTATTTGCTTAGTTTTTGTCTTTCCTTTGCAGAAACATTGCGATGGGAGCTGCTTTCAATTTATCATTCAGCTCCTTGACCATCATGCGTCATAGCGCGAAGATCTGTCGAACAATTTCTGTTGCTTCTATCCGTTGAAGACGCCGAGTAATGTATTTATATTATTGGGGCGACCCCGCGAATTTGCGAAACCACTAAGCACGAACACGCGAAAAGTGAGAGATGAATGTGCAGAGAACAGTTCGGCGATGCAAGGGCATGTGTCACCCTCATTTCACGGATACATATCTGTGATTACCTGATTCTATAATCTGTTGGAAATAAACATAGACGTTTTGAAAAGGCCAGCTATGACATTCTGGAAACTTTTAATGGTACTCACCGGACGAATTATCCGGCCAAGTAAATACTGTATTTTTTACGTGCTAAAACCTTGCGTAATTCAACATTTTTAATCATTCTGACGTGCATTTCCGTACTCGTTAGTGGCGCTGCAAGAAGTGAGACATAAAAAACCTCGTGGTTATGTTGCAGAGGCCGGTAGATATATTGGCGTTCATTTGCAATGTGTCCGAGGCTGTGTTGCTTTGCAGTGAAGCCGTGTTAAGTTCATAAAGTTCGCTTACCGTGTATAAGTGAAGAAGCCGCGGGCTGACTGGCGTCGCTCATGGCGAATGAGATTGTTATTGCCTAAGTATAAATAACGCTGCCACAAGACAACTTTCGCTTTAGGAGACGCTGTTGTGTTGCTTCGACGAGGGTAATGACTTGCGAGTTGCCTTTTTTTTTATTTTGTGTGTACTTACTTTACAGGCTGCGACAAAATTTTCAGACTACTGTAATAGTCTGGTTATTATAGACCAAGATTAAGTATTCTGCTTTGAGTCATTTTTATGTGGATAAATTACGTGTAGAGTGTTGTGATATTTGAGATTCTGAAATCACTGCTGATGGAGATACGATTTGTCTGGGATATGACGCCGTGTAGACGTTTCGGTTGAGTTTACTGCCTCCATCTTCATGGTGTTAGACGTATACTAAGGAAAGCGAATAAGGAAGCAATAGTTCCCTCTGCACCGTCGGTTAACTGTTTACTGATAGCAACTAGACCCATCGTGTTCAGGAACATGTTTAATTTTTTAAGCTGAGCATGTCACCTCTTGTAGCAGCCCAAATTTTAGAAACTCTGTAGTCATGGTAATGACAGTGTCACTTCCGTAGACTGGTGTATCATTTTCCCGATACAATCCATTTATTTTCCTGTAATGAAATTTAAATTATACAGCATCATAGAAATTCAGGTCACAGAAATAAAGCATAAACTGAGGCTTAATGTGTCTGTGCAACGTAAATATGCATTTAAGTGTCACTTGTCAGATGTGTCATGGAGTGTCATTAGTGGGCGGTCTTTTTTACGTTGCTTTGATGACTGTTATGTCTTCATTGTGTTTTTGTAAGTAAGCCGTAAGGGAAGTCGCAGTGGAATTAGAATTGAATTACCAGAACGGTGAACCCCAGCCCTCGCATGTACGTGTACAACGTCATTCTGATTAATTTATTCCTTAAACTGGGATCCCCGCAATTACGAGTATGAATTCCTGTAACGGCGAATTAAAACTAACAGTAACAGTCAACGTATGGGGTAAATAATACTGCTTCTGCTGCTACTGCTACTACCACCACCATCACTACTACTAATACTACTGCTTGTACTAACAACAATAATAATAATGCTACTACTATTAAAACTAATACCACCACCACCACTACTTTTTCCCCCCTGTGGCGCTGCGGCCTAACGCGGGCCATGGTCTCCTCAAGCTTGAGGTTTCTAGATCACACACAACGACGCATCACAGTCGGTAGGACTCCTCTGGACGAGTGATCGGCTCGTCGCAGAGACCTCTACCTGACAACACACAGCACTCACAACAGACAAGCATCCATGCCCCCGGTGGGATTCGAGCCTACGATCTCAGCCGGCGAGCGGCCGCAGACCTACGCTTTAGACCGCGCGGCTACTGGGACCGGCCACCACCACCACCACTGCTACTAGTACTACTACTACTACTAATAATAATGATAATGCTACCACTAATAATAATAATAATAATGCTACTAAAAACTAAAACTAAACTCCGTGGCCTTAGTCCGCACACGAACTATACCGACAGAGCGGCCGCCGCCGGTCGGCGAAGTTAGTGCCAACTTTTGCGGATAGAGG
>Ga0136643_10011671_pt1 | contig 13047 bp, 8 predicted proteins | sample TergutLab28metaG_FD_96883 | JGI IMG/M metagenome (GOLD analysis project Ga0136643, IMG submission 96883) | Labiotermes labralis P1 segment gut microbial communities from Petit-Saut dam, French Guiana - Lab288 P1 (version 3) (version 3) | ecosystem: Host-associated > Arthropoda: Insects >...
CGAAAAAAAATTACATGATTTTGTTTGTGTTAAATAATGAACTTACATGAAAAAAGACTGTGCAGATGTTCAATTTACGTTGTAAATATTACCTCTAAACAGAATAAGTCTACTAAACACATTTTTTTCCAATGAATAGTATTTAGTTTTTTATTTAAACCACAGTTCCGTATAACTTATCAACCTATTTCATAAAATATCATAGTATAGCATAATTTTAAAACTAGAGCCAAGTAATCTTTTTTATGTCCCTTTTCTAACTTCATAGATGCAAACAAATAAATTAATAACATAATCATTACAGATACAAAAAATTTTTTGAAATTTGTTGTCCAGTGTTATTAATGCGGCAGGAGGATGAACTAAAGAACTTTAGAAGTCCTGTTATAAATTGGGAGGATATGTGCATAGGATGGTGGTAGGTTGTCAGCCTTACGCACCGGATGCCTTTACCCCCAGGAAATACTCCTGGTACTCATTTCTGTTAGAGGCTGATTCGACCCCAGGGTCATAGTGCGATCGGAAGGACTTTATGTCAACGAAAAATCCACTGACACCAGCTGGGATCGAACCAGCGATCTTCCGATTTGTAGCACAGCACCTTAACCACTGTCCTACCGCGGTCCCCACTAACTATGAGTACCCCAAGCAATTATATGTGATCATGCGTATTTTGCAGAGGGGGCCAGGAAGTCCAATTCTGCTTCCATGGTCATTCTTCCAAAACAATTCCTATATCATTTAAAATTATGAGTCAATTAATGGTAGTTTTTCCATGATTTAAATGTCATTACATACTCTGCAATGTACTTATTTTCTTCCAGTACTCATCCATCTTAAAAAACATTAACTGGCTTAGCCCCCCCCCTCCACCCCACTGCAAATCCTTTGGCCACTTGTTTGCAAGGTCATACCCACAGTGGTATAACTCCTAAGACTGAGGATCAGTTCCCTCTACTGCTCCATCCCTTACAAGACAGCATAAAAGATTGTGCACAATCATCTATTTTCAGAGAATTTGAACCCAAGGTTATAGCACACATTCACTGTTAGAAAATATGGTCAGTACACTGTTATTAGATTGAATGACAAGACAGTCTATTTAGGTGTGTTTGCATAGTTGCGAAAAGCACCTATTAGCTTTGTCATGTCTGTCCATCTGCATGTATGAATATCAGCATGTATCCTTGCATGGATTTCCATGACATTTGATATTCAGGACTTTTATGAAAATCTGCTGAGAAAATCATACTGGATGCTTTACATGAACAAAATCTGTTGAGAAAATCATACTGGATGCTTTACATGAACACCTAAGTATGTCTGATTTTTTCTGGCAACATGAATTTGCCATAAATGCATTGCTGTGCAACATTCAGTATTTTTATACTGTTGGTAGTGCCATGTAGCTCAACAATTGGTCATGCCATTGCACCACAATGATGCATTATATGCACACAGCCTATTTGTTCACACTACATGCATGTTTTCCATAATGTGTCCCTAGCGTTTTAAGTAAGCTAAATGCTCAGAACTGTAAAGTAAAGAGCAAAATTTATACAGAGGTGGACAAAATATGCAAAGGCTACAGAAGTTGCACCATATGCAGGATTTGTACTGAAAAATACCAAGTAATGTTCACATCATTGCTATAACATACTTTCTGGTCTGCGGTACATATATTTTAGGCACATACTTTAGAGGTTATGTGGCACTGAATGTCTGAATGATAAGTGGGAGCTGGAGAAAAGTCATGAAGAACTTCAGTTAGGATAGCCAGCCATGACCGAGATTTCAACTGGAATGCCATGCTTGTTAGCACACAACAAAGCACAATGAACAAAGACGAAATAGCTATAGGCAAATCACAACCTCCATAAACATATCATATTCTGTGCAGTGAGGATTTGGACCACACATAACAGTTTAGAGGCACACATACACAGTAATAAAGCTTTAGTAGGGACTGCCTTATCTTAGCGCTCTCTTCTTAGGTCAACTGAATGGTATTTGGGTTCAAGCCCTTCCGGGCCCACTGCACCTAGGCCTTAAGAGAGGCCCTTTGTGCCCCATATTTTGTAATAAATTAAAGGAGCCCTGTTCATTTAGCAAAGTTCCAGATGGCCCCCATACCTAGTGTCCTAATGTCCTCTGGGTCCAAAAAGAATGAACCCAGATGTGTAAATATGAGTGAGGCCAAGGCCTCATGCCTTCCTAAGTCAAGTAAAGGCAGCAAACAGATTCAGCTCCATTGTATTGCATTGTAGGTTAAAAGGGCCAATGTTTTTTCTGTTCCTTTTTCACTGCCGTTATTTACACCTATATTTATATACATATTATTCATTTCCACACTTGTTCCATAAAGTACATATTTATTGAAATTGGTTACAGGAACAATTTTGTAATTTATCCTTGTACATTTTGTATATACTGTCTGTGTAAAAAAGCTCTTTAAAAAAAAAAAGTTAGAAGGATCCAAGTTTGAACCCTGACTAGAACAAGCAATGCTTAACAGTTATTTCATGGTTTTCTGCCACTCTTCCACAAGTGTACAATAATCTGCTCATGTGATTTGATGCCACATAGGCTTCCCACTTGCAACCATATCATTAAATACTGTGTGAAGAAATGAAGAACCATTCTTTTATTCCTCCACTTTACTCAGTAAAGCGTGTGTAACATTTCAATGAAGTTATCAAAACAACTGCACATCCACTCATAACAACAGTGTGTATATGTGTGTGTGTATATATATATATATAAACAAGCACCCTTATGAGTAATAATTAATCTTTATATATCAAATATTCTGTCTTCAACCCCTGTTACTCCAGAGCCAAATAAGAACAAAATCCTGAATTATGAAGGCCTATGTGGTACTGGTAGACTGCAAAATAACCATCTGCAATATACTAAAACTGGTACCTCATGGTACCTAGGCATACTGTTTGCAGGTTTAGCTGGTGTTACTCTCAGACTGCTAACGCAATAAGAATTTTTAACTGAATTCAGAGCACATCATAAAACAGGCATTAGGCTTCGAAGTCCTGGGTGACATATTCACCACTCTGGCGCATAAAGATAAATCCCCTTATGGCACATTTGTTTTAACTTCCCTAAGAGCAGTTATTCTCAAGTAGGCTATAGCTATTAGTTTAAAATGCATAAAACAAAATCAAGTCTTGAGGTTATGCAACAACGCTGTTGAAAATGCTACTCTTCTGGTATGTGGCTGTGTTTTTGGGCGAGTACTTCCTTACATGAAGGATCACAGTGCCCTCATCTTCTGGGTTAAGCAGTTGAAGAATGGCTACTTGACTCTGTAGATGAAGGCACTATGACAATCAAAACCCACCCAACAACACAGTGTCATATCCTAGAAGACTTGCACCCTCTGTAATGCAAATATCTCGGTAGTTACCACTGTATGTTTTAATAACGTGTTAGTCCAGTGTTGGAATGTATCTTTTTATGTTTTACCCAAGTAACTTCACTACTTAAATAGTTGTCCAAACCTATATTATTTATTTTGGAACACCCACTTCAAGAAATTAATCACTGAATTACTGGTTTAATTTTTACCATGCCAAAACACCATTGTAAGTTTTCAGACCTGAATTTCTTGCATGGTCATTTGACCATGTGTGTGTGTGTGTGTGTGTGTGTGTGTGAGAGTGAGTGACTGACTGAGTGTGTGTACATATATCCTCTCAAAACATGTTTCAACCGTGTAGCTGGATAAAATGCCAACAAACATAGCATGTTCTCCTAAGGTGTAACAATGTCTGAAGAGTAAAATTTTTCAGTCTGTGCACCACAGCCACCTGCAGAAGAATAAAAGTTTTACACATGCTACTCCTAGAGTGAAAGAGGCTGTAGCAACAGATCTGTTTTATGAATATAACCACAGAACTTTCTGCTTGAGAACCCCTACATAAAAAGGAGTGTTAATTCGATGGCCAGACAAATGAAAAACTTAAGACTACAAGATGCAGTCAGCAAGAACACTGCTGACTGTTGTCAATTACTTTGGTTCTATCCCTCAGTCCGGTACATTCTTTCCAGTCCCCTTTACTTTTAAGCACAGAATGACAATAATTCATAAATTATGTTGTCTTGAGTTATCGGATGTAAATTTCCTCCAAAGCTGAAATAACAGAACTTGCTACCAGCTAACACAATTCCTGGACACAGTCTACATACACGCTTGCTCATAGATCTGCCAATGTAGCTTCATTGTTGCTGTAAAAAAGCAAAAAAATGCACTTTTATATTTCAAGTAGTTACCTTTAAGCAAAAGATGTAGCAAAACGTTTAATTAGTGTTGCAGTTTTTGAAGGTCATAACTTGAACAAATTCTTTTGCAGCATAATTCACCACTATAACCTATATACTTCTTAATTTCAGTGAATATCAGTTTTAATGACAAACAAGTTTCTCTGTGGTGTGGAAATGGCAAGTAAAATTTATTTCTAAGTTTTTTTTAATTAATCTATATGTAAGATTTTCAAACATATTTTTTCTGTCTGGTCCATATATTTGTTACTGACACTGCATAAATAAATAATGTCTACATAACTATGGACATCATCTGATGGAAATCAAACACATCCTTCCTTCCTTCAAAAACACCAATACTATGAGCATGTAAACAATTTTAAGTGTCAGCAAGGCTTGTTTCCAGTCAATGTGGATGCCAAAAACTGTGTGGTTGTACATCTCAAAATTTTTAGTATACATTAATCACTCCCTTGAGAACAAAACATGGTAACCATTTTCCAATATAGACATAATTTTCTTTTCAGCGTACTTTGTTACTAATATGTCTAATATGTAAAGCTTCATATGGCGAGAATCTAGAAATTTGCAAGCACTCTTACAAAAGAAAATATACAATCATGGGGTTGTGTCACCTAATTCACTTCCCTCTTCTATGTTCCACACAAATGCATGTCAGGTTTATAGTGTAACATACTTTGCCTTCACAACAACTTGATAAATTTTCATAAAACTTGGTATTCGAGACTGCGAATTAAATATCTATCCCTGAAATAAATGAACAAGACCAATGTCATACGCAAAATACAAAGAAAAATTTGGAAGAAAAAGAGAAACTGTAGTTTCAATTATCAACTGTGAACTTTGCATTCACTTCAATATCTCGGTGATCACTTCTGGACCGTGTCTTCTGATATAAAGCCACTGTGCAGGAAGACAAAAACCAGAAAGTGTGGGAACAGCATTTTATGTAGCATGCCATTCATGGAGGTTTAAAGACTCAAAAGTCTCAGATTATGGTAACATATTTTGGACCTATAGATAGTTATAAGACCTTTAAGAAGGAAATGAAATCACTTCTTCTTCTTCTTCTTCTGCATTCCTTTTACTCAGCGGAAGAATTTGTAGCTTTGTAACTATGTAACGTCATTAGCTCTGTATGTAATTTAAGCTTTATTACACTATATATAAGCGGTTCTGAAATCATTTGTAGAATACTATGTTCACTGCTACTGGACTTATCTCACTTCTTGCATATTGCTAGAAATTGACAAGTCCACTATCATATGTACGATATTTTGAATAAACTAAACAAAACTATATCAGTACTCCTACTTGTGTAAAAATATTTTCCAGGAGCAAAACAACAAAAGACATACAAAGAATCACTGCGATTTCAGCACTCTCACCCAAATTGTACCCATCCATCCAACGTAATTTCCACATGGCCTGCGGAATTACAGAAACACATACTAGAGGGAAGTACTTAGGGTATGACATCCTGTTTGCAGTTATAGTATGGATCACGTTGATACCGTTCTGAATATATTAGTCCATGGGCACCACTTGAACTGTAATCTGCAAAATGCTCCCTCTCTAACAGTTCTGGTTTGAATTTTTTCAGTAAGTATATCCAAGATTCTAATTCCACATCATCAATGCACAACACTATTTTTTCAGGTTCTCTTGTGTAGAATGTTGGATGCTCCTCTAAAACATCCAGATGCTTTAGCATCGATTCATCGACTTCATACACTTCACCAATAACATTCTGAAAATAAGTTTCCAATTAACGTGTGCAAAAAACCAAGGCAGTCACACTCAGAGTACTGGGAAGTGATCATCTTACATGTCCCTGCCCAGGGTAATCTAAAATGAATGGAATGTTGTATTTTGTAGCAATGATCAAAGGATATTTTTTTACTGTTCTGCCAACTCCAACAAATCTGCAGAATCCTTTGCTAGTGGCTGTCATCCAGTGATGGTTTGGCTCTCCGCGTTTTAAAGTGCCATATACAAAAACTCTATGTAAAGACATATTGGTTAAAAACAAGTGCACTGTAACCCACTCACTCCGTTACGTAATGCAGTGATACTATGCGGTACGTCACATTCACAATCACCAATTAAAACAAGCATGCGTCGGATGCATTGGATTACATAAACATACACGAGCGATGATGTGCTGAACTTCCACGGATTCCCTCTTACCAGCGGCCTCATTTCGGTCGCATGATATTCAAGCGAAGAACTTATAGTCTAAAGCATTGTTCAATTAAGTGTCTCATGCTTACGATACAGTCGCCACCGGTACACAAATCAAGACAATCAATTCACTATCCTGTAATAAAACTGTAACTTCTTTTAACGACTAAAGCCTTCTTCAGTCGAAATCGATATTACTACGGTGCATATTGCCGATCCATGACACGATACAACACTCGGAATACTATTCTACGAGTAGGGTTCTCACAATAGTATGTCAGAGCCAGAGGACACCCAAAGCACATTCGCTTTGTGGACTTTTCCTATCGTCTAATGTTTTAAAATTAATTTAATACAACATTACGTTTCGGGAGCAGGGTCGACCATCGACCCAGATTTGCTTCTAAAACAAAATGTTTTTACATAATTCAATTCAATTTATTCAAACCACAATGTCACATGTGTGACATTGAACATATCAAACCCCGTTTACAGTCCATATCATGACTCTAAAAATTTCAGTTTACAATCCATTATTGAAGGCAAATTAGCGAACACAGTACATTCTAGGGCTGGTTAAAAGCTATGACAATGCACATCTCACTACATATTTCTTGTTTGATCTTAATCATGGGCTACTGTAAATATATTCTATTTCTAAATAAGCCGCGCTGGAACTTTCTGCTTCTGGCAATTTGAACCGTCGCGATGTGTAAACCGCGCTGTTTCTACAGTCAAACAAACGCAATAATGACGAATGGCGTGCTTATGAAACACTATAATCCAGTCGAGTTTAGAAATTTCTTCCATTTGAATATTTCAGATCAGCAAACTGGTTGAATTGCCTTAGGAACACCACATGTCCACCGATTTGGCTTTTGTGTTATAATAATGTATGTAATAATAAGCCAATGAATGGGATCGTTACAAAATGCAATATCATTACCAAATGTAACGGGCCTACTCTTCTTATCTGTTTGAAACTGTAAGCAGAGATTTAAAACGCATTACAGTATTGTAAGTTGCTGTTCAATGTCCTGTGCTACGAGTAGTAAGTAATTTGTGGTCCTGTGTTTGAATAATGACAGAAGAAATATGAGTATCAATTGTCAAGCAGTAACAGGTGTCGCTCGGAATTATTTGTCGTTGATGATCCGTGCATTGAGTGTTCAGTGGATTCATGTCTGTGTGAGGCAAGTTAGAACTTACGGCTCAGTTGTTGGTCCACAAATCCATAAAAGTAAGCCAACTATATGGACTATAAGAGAATGTGCTAGTGAAAGAAGTGTGAATATTGAATATTCGGCTTCACTATAATACTGTTCGACCACTGCGGGAAAATGCTTAGTGCTTATGAAGGTTACGCTCTGTCAACTGTCGGTCTTACTGACCAAACTAGTGCACGAATTTGCAGCAATAATGCATACCTGTGAAGAAACTTTAACACCAAAACCGAAGTGGTCAGATATAGTAGCAAATATGAGTGTTACGTGGAATAAACGGGAACATTCTTCAGTACGAAAAAAGCCGACAATTATAGCCACACGTACTAGTATTAGTATAGCTTTATTTTTCCATAGATCCCATTAAGTACAACTTCATATGGATGTGGAAATAGGTACAATACAAATTCCTCACGTAAATACAAGCATTGTCAAATATGCATATACACGTACAAGTTGATTAGAACTAAGAGAAAACGACAATAAACAATTTGGTATTAAAACAACAAATCAACAATCATATAGACATTCTTTAATACATTATAGTTAAAACGAGTCTTAATAATTTGGTCCAATTTTATAAATAATAAAATGTAATAAAACGTGTTTATGTTGATCATGTATAACAGTATATAATTTAATACCACTACCATTTATTATGAATACATAGTGTTTTATTTCATGTATAGAAGTCCAGTCAAGATACTCTTCCATAGTATAAAAAGAACCATGTGAAAGAAATTTTTTTAGTGACCTTTTGAAGTATTTTATCTTACCAGACAGTTTCTTGATCTTTAGAGGCAGGCAAATTATATATCATAATACGTGCATAATATACCCCTTTCTGGGATTTGGCCAGCCTTAGTAATGGAGGGTGAAGGCTAGATTTATACCGAGTATTAAATGAGTGGATGTTTGAATTACTAGTAAAATCCTCTATATTTTTTACTACATACATTGCAAGCGATAATATGTATTGCGATTGAAGAGGAAGAACATTCAGCTCCTGAAATAATTTATGACATGAGGTTCTGTTGTGAGAATTTGTAATAATTCTAATAGCCCTCTTTTGCAATTTAAATACTTCATTATTGGCAGCTGAGTTGCCCCAAAAGATTATACCGTATGTAATAATTGAATGTATGTATGAAAAGTAAATCGTTCTCATATTACTCACTGTTAAAATTGGGTTCAAAGTTCTAAGTATATAACAAGCCCATTTCAATTTAGCACATATTTTGTCAATGTGAAGTTACCAGGATGGAGTCGTATCTAAAATAAGACCCAAAAAGCTTGTGCTTTGTGAGTTTTCAATATGATTTTTCTCGTAATCAATACAAATCGTAGTCCTCATATTAATTTTTGTAGAAAATTGGATGAATTTAGTTTTATGGAGATTCAGTTTTAATGAATTCAATTGGAACCATTTGTTTATTTTTTCAATTATTTCCTCTATTACTACAATGAGGGAATTTGTATCATAATGCATACAAATTATGTTTGTGTCGTCTGCAAATAGTGTAGGAGACGAAATTTGATTTACTCTACCTGGTAGATCATTAATGTAAATTAGAAAGAATATTGGACCGAGCACCGATCCTTGAGGGACTCCTCTTTTAACTTTATTCCACCCAGAGTAGAATGTTTTGGAAGATTTATTTCTAATTACTACTCTTTGGTATCTATCTTTTAAGTATGACTTTATTAGGTTTAGTGCATTGCCCTTAATACCATAATATTCCAATTTTCCCAAGAGAATGTCATGATCGACACAATCGAAGGCCTTTGTCAGATCGCAGAATATACCACCTACCACGTATTTGTTATCCAATGCTTTCAAAATATTATCAGTTAGTTGATATATGGCTTTTTCAGTCGATGCATTGTTTCGAAAACCGTACTGTTCCTTTGCCAAAATATTGTTAGTTATTATATGATTATCTAATCTTTTGTAAATTACTTTTTCAAATATTTTAGAAAAAGCAGTCTATAGTGAAATGGGTCTATAATTAGTTAATTTGACTTTATCACCTTTTTTATACATCGGGACAATTTGTGAGAATTTAAGGCATGTGGGGAATGTTCCAGAGGACATTGACTTATTGCATAATTATGTAATTGGGGAGAGAATATATGGTAAACTTATTTTTAAAATCCTTGGCGGTATTTCATCATAACCATGTGAGTTCTTCAATTTTAAGGATTTTATAATGTTTTTAATTTCATTTACTGTGACTGCAGTCATATGAATTCGAGAAAAAGATGTTGGATATATCAATTTTAAATTATCAAGAGCTGTTAAGGTATTATCAGAGTTCTCACTTTTTATTGAGTATGTAGTGTTTACAAAGTAATTATTAAATATGTTCGCCAATTCGTGAAAACCTGTTACTGTCTCCCCTTCCATATTCAGGGGTGGTACATTATTGTTATCCTGTTTATTTGATTCGGATTTGACAAAGTTCCACATAGTCTTTACTTTGTTTTTTGATCATGTAAGTAATTTGTTATAATGTGTTTTTTAGCAGCCTTAATGACTTCTGAAAAGATTTTAGTATATCTTTTGTAATAAATTTAAAGTTTAAATCATTGGTAATTTTATATAATGTATAAAGCTCTCTTTTTCGTTGACATGATATTTTGATACCTTTCGTTAACCCTGCTTTTTTTATTATAATTAATATGTACTTTTTTATAAGGAAAACTATAATAAAAATTTCTTAAATAAACATTTAAAAAATTTTTAAAGCTTATGTCGACATCTTCTTCTGTAACGGTATCGGACCAATTCTCATAACCTAGATTTAATTTAAACTGAGCTATGTTAGTGTTGTTTATTAGTCGCTTTACAATAAATTGGGTTTTTCGATTATGGAGCTAGGATAGTGCAGTCAGTATAGTGACTAGGCTACAAACTGTGATAAGCGAGCTTCTAAACCTGCTGGGGGTAAGAGAACTTTCCCCAAAACATGCAGACCTGCTCCAACACCCCTATATTCAAAGGGCATCGTGGTCTGTTTCCCTCAGATAAAGCGGCTGAGACGTGAGACTGCCAAGCTTTGAAATCCCAGCTCTATAATTATTTTAAAATATGCATTATATTTGACAAAATAGTATGGATGACCAAGCCAAGAATTTTATCTGTCTTTCAAAGAAAGAATGCAGGATCTTATAAAAATTGTAAGATGTAGCAACTTCCTACAAATATTCACATTCTTAAACAGGCCAGCTTTAAATTACAAAACTCAATCTATACATTTGATTGGAATATTGATGCATTTCAAGCTTTCGTCATGTCCTGCTTTGGCCAGTGAAGGATGTCATTTCATGTGGACAATGTGTACAGAGAATTAAATCATACATTTCTTATCCCAGATACATTACAATCTTATAGTAGTTATACTCTAATTGTTAATTGATTGGCTGAACAATTAGTATAAAGTTTTAGGACAAGTTTGGGTTGTAACATGTTTTAACACACATATATCTAGTAAATTTGTGAAATACAAGAAGAAATTTTAAATTATTTCACCACTTAGTAACATATATTCAAATTGCCAGCGTAAAATTATGCAGCCTTCCTACAAGTACTTGAAATATTTCCCTGATATCTACAACATGTCCACACAGAAGCAGGCACCATTCACTGTTACAACCCCTCGCCACGATGAGGCACAGGACTGGAGGAGAGATATGTAACCCTGGCGCTTGTGCAGGATTGCATATCCACATCCCAGACACTAGTCCAGATAGGGATGTGAGCTATCTGGAATTTGTGTTTTCTACCTATGTATAATATCATAGTGATGTACCACCCAAATTTAAAAACTGATAATGGTGTACTGTTTAAAAGTTCCTTTTTTAAGAACAGTAAAATTTAATAATTTCGTACCTTACAAACTTTCTCTTTATAACTGTGGCCATGAAATAGCCATTGTTACCCTGAAAAAGAAAAGATTTGCCCTCAAAAGGAAGAGTGTGACCCTGAAAAGGGCCTGTTGTGGAGAAGAGGAAGGAAAGTACTGCGGCAGCTGCTGCTGCTGCCATGGTGCTTAAAATATTTCTGTAACAAACAAGACTGAAGAAATCTGTGTTAAAATATGCATATATAATTGTATGTATACATTTATCTGAGTAAAGGTCTATACATCTTCTACAGTAACAGTATACTGGTAATAATAGGTAGGAGGAATCTATAAAAATGTGCAATTCATGACCTATACTACAATGCTGCAAATTTTAACAAATTATTACACTCTGAATTATTATTGTATGTCTACGTAAATAAACAGCTCACAAGTTTTCAAATTTCAAATACCATATCTGGTAGTTGTCTTGTGTAAACCTCTATGTAACTGCTTCACCTACGATCATACATTGATGTAAAGCACAATATCAGTTGCTCTGAATATCCCCTGAGTTCCATAAAAAACAAAACACTTCTTTACCAACTGAAAGCTGCTCAGGATATACTGATTTATGGTGCTGGATATCCTAAACTGTATTTCTGACTTTGCAGCATCACAGGATCTTTGTATAAGCTCCAGCCTCATTCTCCAACCCCCAACCTGGAGGACCAGGGTATCCCTTTTAGTCTGGGTCATCTCCTTCGACGTGTCTGGCATGGGAGGCCCTACCAGTAGCTACGCTACTGCCAGCATTGGTCTCTGGATCATTTGACCACACAAGCCCCACCACTACCTCAAAGTAGAGATACCTTTGGTGGGGTCACATAAGATTCAAATACTGTTTGTATTCGAAACTTATGTAATCCTTCATTTGAATGCATTGTATATGCTGTGTATACATATGTACTATGATTTGAATAATATTTTTGTCCACAAGGTTACTTTGTAAAATACAAGAGAAATTATCACCAGTGCATAATATGGAATCACGTGAAACTGTAAACAGAAAATGCCTCTATACTGTGTTGTATTCATTCACAGTTCAATTTGGAGCATGTCAACACATAATGTCAGTCAAATTTGATGTCCATTCCACATTTATATAAACAAGGTAATCACTCATTTGAATTGCCCTTATTTGTATGTTCGAACCAAGCAACATTCTTGCCATGACACATTTTTTGCAAATTCTGTGATACAATTAAACAATCACAATGTTACTGAAAGTAACCCTGGTGATATTAATTTCATACTATTTCTACTTCAAGATGTCATTTCATAACTTGTGAGCAGTGATGTCATTATTAGTGCAGTAATTTTAACCAGAGCTAATTTCTAAAATGAGATGCATCAGCAGTGAGAATGGCTGAAGGTCCTTTAGAATAAATGGTTAGCTATTACAATTTTTGGAAAAAACAGCACATTCACACACC
>Ga0136643_10011672_pt1 | contig 13047 bp, 10 predicted proteins | sample TergutLab28metaG_FD_96883 | JGI IMG/M metagenome (GOLD analysis project Ga0136643, IMG submission 96883) | Labiotermes labralis P1 segment gut microbial communities from Petit-Saut dam, French Guiana - Lab288 P1 (version 3) (version 3) | ecosystem: Host-associated > Arthropoda: Insects >...
CTTTTACATCGCACCAAAACAAAGACACCCACTCAGTACCGAAGTCTTGAGCAACTGGCCGTTAATAATGAGATAACAATTAATAACCTCGTCTGCTTAATGATTTACATTCTTAAGCACAGAGCGTTGCACCTCCTGGTATGAAATAATGCACCTCCCCATGTTAGGAAACCTCCCCATATTAGGCGACTTTGCCTGTGCAGGACGAAGTCACAACAAAAAGACAGGAAATAAATCCTTTGAAAACGTGGAAGATTTAAAGTGTTTGGGAACATCCCAAACAAATAAAAATTCCATTCATGAAGAAATTAAGGGCAGATCGAAGACCGGGAATGCTTGCTATTATTCGGTGCAGAATATCCCGGGCTTCCAGTTTACTTTCCAAATATATACAAAATTATAATTTTGCCTTTTGTTTTGTATGGGTGTGAAACGTGGTCGCTCACATTTGATGGAGGAACGTAGGCTGAGAGTGTTGGAGAATAGGGTGTTGAGGAGAATCTTTGGGCCTAAGAGGGACGAGATAACAGGGGAGTAGGGAAAACTACATAATGAAAAGCTCAATGATCTGTACCCCTCACCAAATAGTATTAGGGTGAATAAATCGAGAAGAATGAGATGGGCGGGGTACATAGCACTTATGGGGACAGGAGAGGTGCATATAGGGTTTTGGTGGGGAAGCCTGAGGAAAGAACCACTAGAAAGACCCAGACGTAAATGGGAATATGAAATTAAAATGTATCTCCAAGAAGTGGGATGAGAGAATGGTCTGGATTGATCTGGCTCAGTACAGGTACAGGTGGCCGGCTCTTGTGGATGCGATATTGAACTTTCGGGTTCCATAAATTGCGAGGAATTTCTTGACTAGCTGAGGACATGTTAGCTTCTCAAGAAGGACTGTGCTCCATGAAGTTAATTAATACCGTAAACGCGCGCCGAATTTTTCCTTGCCGTAATGGAAGCCCAGCGAGACAAAGGTGGCAGCAGAATACATCTGGGCAATGCCACAGTGCAATGCACTTCATTTACTGTTAGGTTTTGTAGGCAGCATTTTCAAATACGACGTCTGAAATGGCACTCAGTCACGCGTCGCGTCTAACAGACTTGTTGTTCATTGTACGTTGAATTTCGTTGGCGTAATTCAGAACACTATATTCTGAACGCCCGCCTTCCGACTATCTTCAATGCGAAAATTATCACGATACACTTTATCCTTTACAGTGTCCCACAGGTAAATTGGGACAGGTTCAGCTGGCGAAAGAGGAGACCATAATCCCTGCTTATTGCACCGTCACCAAAAAGCAATATAAAGGACGAATATAATTACGTGCTTTTGAACTGTCTTACTGATAGCAGGTATAGGTTTTCTCGTAATCGGACAGGTGTTCAAAAATTTGCGTCAAAATACTATAACAAATCGGCGTGAAATTATGGCTTCAGAAGAAAATGCCCCTCGTAACCCTATTCACACTCACAGCATACAGCACAATATTAAATCCATGTAATGACACTTTGTGGATTAACATAAGATTAAGGTATTTTACGTATCCACTCGGGAGGAAACGCAAGTCATAGCTAAATAAAATGGTTCGTTGTATTTCTACAGAATACACCCCACGCAGTTACCACCAGTTCACAAAATTCAGTCTTGCTGCACGATCTGTGCCGTGGAGTTTCTGAACCACAGTTATCTTTCAAGGGTGCAAGTGCAGCATTTTGCCACGCTTTGTGCTGATATCGCAGACACGCCCTTTTGCTGTGCAAATCGAGGCAAAATTTTGCTAGTGATATGTCCAATCTAGCGACAAATTCCTACAGTTTTTTTTCTCAGCACGTTTTGTCTGAGCGTCCCCTTACTGTCCAAAGTGACAACACGCGACGATCATATAGAATCCGTATGGAGACTGTAGATGACTCAAAGAGCTGTCGTTCCCTCTCCAATAAGTAGCATGGGAACGAATCTTAGTGGGTTTGGTATATAATATCATCAACGCGATGAAAAGTGACTAGAGATTCTGGGCTTTCGAAACAATGACGTTGTATATACGCTTGATCTGTGAGTCACAAACTGGGAACAAGTGACAAGAAATTTTGCAGATTTATGCATATGCACAGTAACACAATGTCCGCGGCTCCCTCTTCACCATTAACAATTTCATTTTATATCCTACTGTGCTACGTTGTGTTTACACTTCGACGGCTGAGCGGTGTGGGTAAAATGCTCTAAAACCAATTCGATTGTCGCTATTAATAAAGCATTCCCGCATAGTGTATTAGAGCAATATTATTGGTACAATTAAGTTACTTAATTAAATTTCATGATTTATTAATGCAGTTTAATATATTTTAAGTTATATAATTAAACTTAAATATGTATTAAGGGAATATTTGTTTTTCTGTCAATATTTTTTATTACGAATATAATTCTTTCACTGCAATTAAATTTCCAGCCAGTAATTTTTGACTGGCAGAGAGGCAACGGGTTCTACGTGTGACAGCTACTGCAACTTGGACTCCAGAACAAAAAGCACTCCTCACTGGCCACTCGGCTCAGACGGCCTACAAGATACATGCAAAGAATAGAGTCAATAATTTAATCTGTACCCACCTATCACTTTATCAATACATTTTTCCTTGTTCCATGAGACCCCATACATTATTTTTAATATTAACGAAATACGACCCATAATAAGTGGGTCCCTGTCACCACGACGTGGCGTGCCCTCAGGTTGCAGAAGGAGGAGTAGCCTTCAGATATGGAGGGCAGCTGTAAATGTATTCAATAAGCAGAAGCGGAGAAACGAAAAGGGATGGATGGGGGTTGGACGAGAGCTAAAAACTCCTCATCATAAAAACACACATGTTAGAAAATGTTATACAGGGCCTCTGATTTGTGCTGTTCGCCTTATACTATTCGGTTGATCAAATGCAGGACAGTGAAATGGCGGGGGCATGTGACATGTGTGGGGGAGAAGAAAAAATGCATACGGGGTTTTGGTGGGGAAACCTGAAGGAAGGGAACCACTTGAAAGGTATAGGCTTAGACTGAAGGTAATATGAAAATGAATCTTATACAAGTAGCGTGGGACGACGTGAACTGGTTTCTTGCGGCTCAGGACGTGCAAATTGGCGTGGTCTTGTGAAGACGGCAATGCACGTTCAAGTTCAGTAAATACGGGTAGGTGTTTGACTGTCTATGTAACTAACAGCTGCTCAAGTAGTACATCGCTCCACGAAGTTAGCTCGCCAAGTAGTTTGTTACTGAGTAGTTCCTTTTCATTTCGTCTTTAAATAAAATTCTAATTTCGTGAGTTCACTTACAGGGTTACAATTTGTATTGTCATTATCATAATACAAAGTTTTTGAAGGAGACGATAATATCGAATAGATTTCAAGAGCTTATTTCAACACCACTTTAAAAAGGACTTTACACTAATAACGTAATTTTAATGTAAACTAATTCTACCCGCATCCATGTTGTGAATTGTTTCTGAAAAAAAAAAAAACTTCGCTGCGACGTCATACAGACTTCCATCATGTTGCAATTCGCATTGACTTTATTAAAGCCTTACTGTGCCTACATAAAAAAAAAGCAAATCATTCACATAATGCACATAATAATAAGTAAATTATGGTAACGTGCAGTCAATGCTATATGGGCAGTCCTAGCATGAGCGACGCTATTTCATGTAACATATAATAACAACAGTCAAACAAATTCATTCGTTCATTCTGAAACTGTGTTACTTCCGTCACAAACCTCTCAACGAAGTTCTTGTATTTTGGGCACGCCACTGGTCGTCAGAAGGAGAGAAGAGATTTACGGTATTCTGCATCATGAATACGTCGGTGCACAAGCTGCAGGCAAACCATATATGCGCAATAGGAATTGTGTTCAGGAACTGCGCAGGGCGCGTGCGCGTTGTTACTCATCCGTCCAGCCTACGTACACTCCGGGCCGTCATTTATGGTGCACCCAAAAAATTCACGAAGGAATATACACGGCGTTAATAATTTGGAGTGCATATCAGTCTTCGTCGTGGCTGGAAATACAATGTAATGCATTTGCTCCAGTCTCTTCTATTACGCTGTCATAAAAGACTGTAACAACAGCCTTATTTCTCTGTCGTCTGTATCTTAAGAAGACTAAACGAAAACTTTTTTCATGAAGAAATCTTATAGCAATAGCGCAAGGCGAGCGGAGAAGAAATTCGTGCACTTAGTGAATTAACCCTCCGTAAATATTTACTTATCGTCTCTGAAGAGTTGGTACTGGTACATGTTTGCTACAGAATTAATAGTCAAATGGAGTTCAGTCGGGTAGAACTTTAGTTCTATTTGTTGCTGGTAAGTAACGACACATGAGGCCCAGATGGATAATTAATAAGTAAATGCGTATTTGTGTACAAAGTTTCGAAAATTCGTGGAAATTGGCTCTTTTTAGGAGCATTCCCATAGCTACACATAGCGCCTATTAGCTACGTCATGTCCGTGTGTCTGTCTGTCCTCATGTATCATCGCGGCTACTACTAGGCTTATTGCTGTGCAATTTGATAATGGGAACTTTTATAAAAATCTGTAGAGAAACTCCAAATTTCGTTAAAAGTCGGACAAAAATATCGGGCCTATCACATGGAGACCTAAGTACGTTTTATAGTTGCTGGCAACATAAATTCTCCTTCAGAACATCTTTGTTATATCGTTGACAGTGAAATGTAGCTCAGCAATACACACAGAACGCATTGTAATATTTCCATTGCAAAATTGGCTACACGAGCGCGCTACAGTGTTACGTTATGAGTAAACTGAAGTAAAGTTCACGCTAGAGCATGCCACGAAGGCCCAGAGGGGGAGTAGAGGTATAGCTGTACTTTTTCTTTAACCTCGGCGCTATATGGGGGTGGTTGGTCAACGCCACACCCCGGCCGCTTTACCCCTGGGAAAGACCCGGTACTCATTGTATAGGAGGCTGGGTGGGCCCCAGGGCCGGTCTGGACAGGTGCGGAAAATCTCGCCCCCACCGGGATTCGATCCCCGGACCATCGAGCCCGTAGCGAGTCGCTATACCGACTAAGCTAACCCGGCCCACGTTACGTAATGAGTACATTGCCTATTTTGTTCTAGTCGCGATACTTTCATTATAAGTTCATAACGTAGCTAATGCTTTAGCTGATCCACAGTAGTGCGCACAAACGCCGTGAGAGGCTCTGAACTGATTAATTTGTTATGCTACTGACGTTTGTTTTATTTTGTATTGTAAAGTAACCTGACGTGTTAAGCAAAAGCCTTGTTAAATACCTGGATGCAATAGTCGCGCTGATTGTTTCTGATTACTAAAGTGCAATACGTAGTCGATATACTAAGCATTCATTATTATTAATAATTAACTTAATTATCTTGCTGCATCATATTCCTCGACTGGATAGTATAATAATACGTCCGCCCAACAAATAAACATATTCCTTTGAAACGCCATCAGATGAAACCTATACATTATCAACAGTCTGATCTGAACCAGCTCACTGATAGCTTTAGGCTTATCTAATTATATGTTCAAAACACAACTCGCAATTCGTTTTCAGAACGTGTGGCTTGTTGCCAACGTTGAATCCGAATCCCAAGGTCAAGTGTTGCAGAATATGAGGCCCCATCGCATCCTGTAGCCCGCCACTTAACAACGCATAACTTCGTGATGATTTTGGTTTCAGAATACTTGGTGACAGGCAACAAACGTGACACGTCTAAATTACGTCTCCATTAGGTTTAGGTGATGAGAATTTCATTGTAATTAAAGTGATTATTGCAACAATTCTTTAGACTGAAAACTACGAAACTGACAAAAAATTTTCTGTCACAAGAAATAATGCACAGAGGGTGTTGAAACGAAGTTGGGTAGCCCAGACAGAGGGGTGTTGAAACGAAGTTGGGTAGCCCAGACTTTCAAGACTGATCGAAGAAAGCTGTGTTCTGCAGCTGCCCCTGTTCATCGGAAGTTGCTCAATATTGCCAAGATATGGAACGAGTCATGACTTTCGGAAGACAGTACAAATAAAAAAGCCTTTCGTTGTCCCATTTCTGTTAAAATGGAGGATCTAATTCATGGATGGGCAAATTAGGACCCCAGATCGATCCTGTCCCCACGCCCATTCCCGTAGTCATTTTTCCGGTCCTCCAGCTACTTGGAAATTTGTGCCTTATAATGTGAAAATCAATTGTTTTCAGCTCTTACAAAAATAATTTCTAATTACTTAAGTAACTTTTATTTATCCCGTGCTTTTGTGTGACCCTTAAGTACAGATATATATTCCGTACGTTGCATGTGGAAACCTGTTATAGTTTCCAAATTTCAGGACCTACTGGCCTCTCCATTTCTGTTTGATGCCGAAAAGGTACCGGTCAGCCTAATCTTCAGCTGGGGATATCAACTTGGAGAATGGCAGAACTAAAGGAGAAGTTCATTTCCGAAAAACATGTTTAATTTATGGTTGGTTAATTGAGGTTGTCTGCGGTAATTAGAAGAACGTTGTAAGGAAGTTATTCGCAAAACTTTAATCCACTTACGTTGGTGAATAAATTGTATTTACTAGACCGGAAAACAAATCATAAATTCGGTAGCAGGTGAAAGAGGATATGCGAATTGCAAGTTCCACTTAATTACTCCAGATACTGGGAAGCTGTCGACAACAAAATGTTTCTCGCATTAATCTAGCGAGAACAGACACTATTTATGTATTTTTTGTAATTGTGATATATTTTTTAAAATATCCAAATATTTGCATTTTCCTCTTTCCGACCCAACAAACCGCGCCTGAATCCGCCCCTTCGCTTGTAAATTTGTTAAAACCTGAAATAGTCCATTGTGCCTATAGAACGGGACTCAAGCGTGATTCTGCTGAGTACAAACAGCAGAAAACAGAATGTTACAGTATCTCTTCATACGAAGCGTTCTTACAAATGACATTTTCATTTTTGAAGTCTGTGAGGATTCGCTTAATTTAGGACAATATGTACTCACTTTAGTTTGCATCCCGTTATACTTTAAGATGAAGTACTTAACTAGAAGTAGGCTTGTAGGTTTAACTATTTGCATAGCAATAATTTATTATTTTTACATGTAAATACAGTTACAAAAATACGTGATTTTTAATACAATATATTTGCACCTGTACAGGTCATTTACAGGTTTACTGTATAACGAAATGGGATTTTCGTTTCTGTGTGTTGTACTCAAATGATAACTGTTGGCGCTGTGGTGTGTGTACTGAAGTATGTTGCCTGCTCGGTGGGTGTAGAGAATTCCCAAAACATGAATTTCCTCGGTTATTTTTCCTACTAACATACGCCTAATGAAATATTTCTAAAATTTCTTCCATGGAAACACATTAACAACGTTTTTTATATTCCGAGAAACCCCTACGTATGTAAAACCTTTACAGACCAGTAAACGTTGACAGAGAGCAGCGCAATTGAATTGCTGCTAAATAATTGTCCAGAAAGTTTATTTGTAGAGAGAGAGAGAGAGAGAGAGAGAGACTTTGAGAACAAAAAGTTAAACACTTTTTTAAATTTTTTTTACGGAGAATACACCATTATACCAATACACCATTATACCAATACACCATTATACCAATACACCATTATACCAATACACCATTATACCAATACACCATTATACCAATTTCCGGACAAAACGTTCTGTGATATTTCGAGAGATATTTGAAATTTTTCGCAGCATTTAAAAATTATTTATTTATTTGTTCCGCGATTTCTATCCGCGCAGCCAAAAATATTATGTGGAGCCCTGGCTGGGAAACTTTCGTCTAATAAACGAGGTGAGAAGAACAATGTTCGAAGAAAAGGGACAGGGCACAAGTTTGAACAGGATGCTGACTGGACTTCTATAAAAAGAGACAAATTTGAAGCGAGGATTTTTTCACCTCGAAAGTAAAATTTTTAGAAAGTTTTTAATATATAATTAGACTTTTAAGTTGCCCTTTTAACGCAGCGGTTGTAAGTGCCATTGTTATTTCTGTTGGCGTCGATATTCCACGTCAGTTTACCAAGTTACGAAAGGCTACACTATGAATACTAAGAGCATGGTTGTGAGTAGGTATCATGTTAAAAAAAATTAAGTTTCCTGGAAGAAGATATGTGCAATGTAGCTGCACGAAATGAAGTTATCTGTGATAACCCATTACCCAAACAGTAGAGCAACCTGTAAACAAATTCCTTGACATTTTAGGCAACCAGGAGTTTTGTTATCGTGTTCAGAACAGCCTGCTACTGGGTCCCAGACTGTCCCCACATACAGGCTTCTATTTTTTTTTTAAGATTTTCAGCATCATTTTCCCATGCACGTTGTGGCTCTAAAATGATTTCTTTCTGTCAGTTTTCTTTGTCGACTCCGTATTGTAAGTACGTATTTGTACTGAAGCTATACAACAAACAGTAAAAAATAAGTCCTATAAATAGAATGCGGTAATGCTGCCAAGAATTACAAAGTAATAATTATACGATATATTGATCCATTAATATAGGGCGTTTGAGAAAGAAGAGTGCGGAATAGCATTTGAACCTAAGGGAGTATTAGCAGAAGGTTATAGCAAAATGCATAATTAAACCTTTATCATTTCCACTCATTAATAATAATAATAATAATAATAATATCTCCCTTCCCTACTCAATTTATTTCAACCAAATTATTTTCCTTTGCAACTAGATTTCAAATAGGATACTCATAATTCGTTAACCTTTCTTACAGTAGCAGATACAGAAAATAATGAATGAAGTGTGTTTGTTTGTTTATTTGTATAGGACCTATAGTTCAGAAAAGGATAAGATACATAATTATTTTGCAAATAATTTTGCATAGATGTCAAGCATCTTCTATTACGTTGAGTGAAGAACATAAATTATACGTTAGAAATAGTCCGTTGTATACGGCGCACTAAGTGCAAGCTATTCAGAATTCAAACATTCATACTGGGCTAATTTAAGTGTACTATGACCGTAGGAATTGGGGCACATAATTTATGTGTGTCTGAAAGCGAAGTACTTAAGGAAATATTTTGACGTGTACGTATGTACGATGTGATTAGCATAGGACTTTCCATGGATACGAAGCTACAATACAATGAGCCGAACATGTGCAGAAAAGAAATGCATAACATATAACTACTGTATAGAAACCTTTTGTCAGTAGGGTGGGAGAACATGTGGTGGAAGAAACAGGCTCAGTTATGAACATTTTGGTTGTCTTGCCACTGTGTATTTGTACTTTTATTTTATTATACAGAGACTCCCAGATTTAAACCATAGTCACCTTCCGGATGGCCTGGCACAAGTAGAATTTTGCGCATGTCGAATTTGACTATACAACTAGTTAACTATGTATGTATACACAACGGAGTCTCGTAGCTCCAGTACACTCGAAAATGACTGGCCGCAGCATGGCCGCCCTGCCGCCTTTGTTATCGCCCAGCAGTATTCGTCCACCACCTTGGTTCTTGTCACTGCGCTTTCACCATGGTCAGGAAAATTTCGGTGCGCTTTTTTAAAAAGTTACTGTTTCAATTTTTTTAATTGTATGAAATTGCTAAAGTCTGAACTTGCCTAAGTAGGCGAGTGTCTGTATGTACAATGTCTACACATATAATGTATGGCAGACTAGGAAGGAGACTCTAGTAGGACCTAATCTATATTGAGACTGTTGAGACTGAAACATTTCCAGCTGAAACTTCAGTCCCATAACTATTACAGAAACCAACACATACGCCTTCCCTTGTAAGGGTTTTTAGGACACTGCGAAGTTCACGGATGTTACATCAGTGTCAAGATATTTATAGTGACAGACAAGACTCATTACTGGCGATCATATTTATTCATTAAACACACTACAAGTGGCAATAAGTTATCAAGGGAGGAACACATGTATAAAGTTAAAAGAAATCTTGAAAATATCATTACCTAGGTACTAATATTGTTGTTATGCACATGTCAGAACAATAAACAGATGATTCGTCACGTCACAAACAGTTTACCGGTTGATGGATACCTCATAACATTTTTTGTCATTAAGCGAAATAATGCATACGCTCAGTGAGTGTGGCCATGTTGAACAAGACTGACGGTTAGAAGCACCGTTCAACGAATTCAGTTCCAACATGTACACGGGAAAATTGCTATTTCAAAACCCTACATGGTGATTCAACTTGTCCAAGAAGGAAGTGCATAAAACTGTGCCAGTAGTAAGAGCAAAGGAATGTGACATTCGTCATGAAAGAAGAAAACAAATTTAAAATATACAAACATATAATTACAATTAGTGTTCCATGTGGCTGTGACAGATGAACCTCAGTCTAACAGGAAAACATACAAAACCTGACAATTAAGAAGATGGTAGAATATTTTGACTTAGAGAAATAAGTAATAAGGTGATGAGAAAACTGCATAATGAATAATTTCACAAGTCTTACTGTTCTCCAAATATTTTTAGGATGACTAAATCTAGAATGCAATTGGTGTGAAGTGTAGCAGATATGGGGAATTTCGAAGAGTAGTCATACAATACTAATCGGAAAACCTTAAAAAAGCGACCACTCTGGTTAAGTAGCGTATATACGATAAGATGAAAAAAGGTGAAGTTTTCCTATACATGCTATGAAGGTGTGTAAAATTGGAGATATGGTTCCATTCATTCTTAACCTTGACACGAGATGGAAGTGAGTGGCCAGCTGACACTCGACTGCTTTATCCCCGGGCAAAGAACCTTCGCTACCCAATAAATAGGATGCTGGGTGGGCCCAAGAACTGGTCTGGAAGTTTTGGTAAAGGGATCAATCCCTTGCCCATACCAAGACTCGAACCCTGGACAGTCCAGCCCGTATTCAAGTCATTACACGATAGGCTTCAAAAGTTTGTTTTGATGGTAGGAACTGAATTCAACTTCCAAACATTAAATTTAGTACGGACGCTACTGCATACGGCAGTGGATCTTCAGATTTATTAAAGATGTAAAGTTAATTTTATCATTTTTCCACTCATGTATACCGATATTTGCAGTCATCTCCATACCTGAGTTACCTAGTGCACACACCTGTATTCAGCACAGTCCGGCCACTCTCGGCTCCTATGTGATTGGCAAGGCAACGCTGGCGCTGTTCGTTCTTCGCATTACCAACTCCCACTTCACCCACGCGATAACAGCGATAACAGGCCTTAACTGCCGAGGTCAGTAGCTACTCAAGTAGCTTATTCCCTCGAAGTGTTCCAAATAAGTACTTTCTTAATTTTTCGTCCCCTCTCTCCGCGCGTGCTGCGTGTCCAGCGTATCTGATCCTCTTTGATCTATTGAAGCTATCAACATACCAATCAACTAGCCACGGCTCACCACCACTTTATTTGATGCTGGATTATTGGCACCCAGTGCAGCTACCAAACTACCTGAAGTCATACCTTTTTAACCATCGACGCTGGAATCTCAGGTGTCATGGAAGAGTTAACAAATTATGAACTAAATCCTAGCAAAAATCTCGGTTTTTAATCTTCTCTGAATTTAGTTATGAATAACTTTTTTGTTTAGCACACACTAATAATAATAATAATAATAGTCACTCTTCCTCAACTCTAGACCCGACAAATACAACGTGGTGAGATCTGAGGCTCTTACGACGGTTGCTATGAACAATTGTAAATTCTGCCATACTGCATGTGTGGCAGAACTTTACGGAGGAAAGTGCCTGTCCACCTCTTCCACCCTGAATATGTATGGATCGCATTCGTCCCGGTTTCCCCCGGACAGTCCCAGTTTTATGGGTCCTGCAAAGTTCAGTCCGTACGCCAAGGGGTACCCAGGGGTTTTCAAGGTATAAAAATGCATTTCTAACAACATATACCCACATTTTGACTTTCCCTCATTGCGACAACCATCGGCCAGGTTCTAACATGAAGGTTAGGAGTGAGAGCGAGGGATGGGTGAACTAGTGATTATAGTGAGACTGCGAAGTATGGAGAACGGATATGTAAAGAAAAATTAGTAAGTGAACTGAGTGAGTTTAAGTTGCATTATTATTATTATTATTATTATTATGTTTTTATCTGTATGTCATGGTTTTTACCTGAGTTACACTGTTCATAAATAATTATGCTTTTTTATTGCGTGATGAGTCACAAATTTTGACTTCGACTCCCTCACTCCGCCACTTAAAGGCTGTCACGTGTCCAGCACATACCTCCGAGGGGCGGTAAATTTTTACCAGACGGCACGATGTCGCAGCCTAGACGACAGCATTATATGCCGGCTGACCTCAGGATACCCGCTGATGAAGTATAGGTAGAATATAACCCACTGGATGCCATGACAGACTCCAGCGACGAAATTGACTGGCGTGAATCACGCTGTCACGTCCTCGCAATGACAGACAATACTCCACGTCAGCACGTCCTTGTAACATGCACGCGCTGTAGAAACAAGAAAACACCTGTGACAGCCCCAAGATTAGTAACTAGCAGTTACGCGATTATTTTCTTTGAGTGTGTGTTATGAAACTTCAGAATCGTTACGACGGTATATATCTGTATGTACTGGTAAAACGAACTACAAATGTCTGCGTGGCGGCTGATATGACCGATGCGGAAAAGCGACACCATTTTAGTCGCAAGGGCGGAAGTAGTAATACGTATAGTCATTTGGAATGTGAAGATGGAAAATTGCCTACCAACCTAACCAACCAACCAACCGATTAACCGACTGGATGACTAATTCCACGGAGTAAAGTCTTTGACAAGCTAACAGTCACGCAGCAGCTCAACAAACACAGTAACCCCTCGCCTAATTTTATTTTCGCCAGCGCGGTTTTGACTATACGCAGTGGAAAATAATTCAATATTTACCGAACGCTGAAACATGTACGCGATACAAGAGGATAAACGGAAGTTGCGATGTCAGCTTCACAATCTATCTCTCTCTCCCTCTCCCCCCCCCCCCCCCCCCCCCCCCCCCCCCACAAACCCAACACCAACCCAAACACCACACCACCCACTCCCAAC
>Ga0136643_10011675_pt1 | contig 13046 bp, 4 predicted proteins | sample TergutLab28metaG_FD_96883 | JGI IMG/M metagenome (GOLD analysis project Ga0136643, IMG submission 96883) | Labiotermes labralis P1 segment gut microbial communities from Petit-Saut dam, French Guiana - Lab288 P1 (version 3) (version 3) | ecosystem: Host-associated > Arthropoda: Insects >...
CTCTGGCCAATATCTCCGTAACCATTGAACTTTGGATATAGGTGTTTCGGGTTATATCGTTATAGTTTGACCTAAGGAACACTCTCCCGAAGTTAGGTCCTTTCCTCCTGGGACACCCTGTATAAATATATATATGAATGTATATGCTTCCGTGAATGTATGTGTGTGTTTATGTGTAACGTAAAGTTGTGTCAGTCGGAGCCATGATTCCATAAGCGGAAGCTGAGGTATAGCGTCATCATCTTGGTAGAGGAAATCCCGTTGTGTTGAAAGTACATTAATGAAACAAACTATACACGTACACAATCTGACACAGCTATATAACGTATCATAAACACATTACACTGAATGTCTGAAACTATTAATTTTAATAATTTTAAGATTTTAATGTTGCCAATTAACTAGAAAAATTTTGGAAATACATTCACAATACTCACATCATAGAATCTCAACACAACTTACTTCAGATAGCACATCTAAAGGCTGGTACTAATTGTAGCGTCTGCTAATGAATGTAAACTGGATCCCATAAAATTGGCGTTTTTGTACTATATGGACCGGCATTATACTTTTTTGTAAATATGAGCCTGCTGATGGCTTTTTGGGGCCGAAACTAGTAGCCAATAGTGGAATAATAATAAAATATTATATAGTTGTGTCAGACTGTACATGTATAGATTTGTTTATTAATAAATATTTATCATTCTTGCTTCGGCTGTAGTGGCCATCTTCACGTCTCGACTCGTTTATCCCCAGTCATGTATGAGTCCCGGCACCCGGGTAGCAAGCTGGATGTGTCTCAGAGCAGCTCTTGACTCTTTTTGTTTAGAAAATATGAATTTCCTGCCCCTCCCGGTATTCGAATTACGATTCCTCCGACGTAAGCCCGTATCCTAAGTCGCAACAGACTGACGTCGTCGTGTGCTGACTCAGAGACGTTGGTGTGAAGGTGCTGATCATCCTGCACACCGTTCAGACATGAGCACTGGCGGTCTTGTTTTCCCATCATGATAAAAATTGAGTTCACACATTTAGTATCATCCTTGTCCCCCACAGTAACGTGATTTGACGATATTTATTCCCAATACTGCACGCAAGTCCGATAAAAAATATATACAGTCGCACAGCAAGCCTACTACATGTTACGGCATTTTATGCTATCACCAGGGAGGTATTCGACAATGAAAAAAGAGAGAAAACACGACTTTAGGCAGTTACGTCACAGATGTGTAATTGTAGGCTGAAGAACCGGAATTCAATGAAATTTTCTCGGGCGTACAGGCGCATCAAAATGTCAGGGATTGACGACGTTTGGGGAACTGACTTTGTCCACATCTGTAGGGTGTGCTGCTGGTTTGGTAGAATCCAAACTGACGAATAGGACACATAGTCATCAGTTTTGATTCTACCAAACCAGCAGCACACCCTGAAGATAGCGGTATATTAGGTCCCGAAACTTCGATAAACCTTGACATCTTGACGCTACCGTCTGCCTGAGGAAATTTTCATTGAATTCCTTCGCCGCGAGAGCTTCTACACTTATCTGTATTAAGAATGACGTATTAAATTTGTTTAAGAAATATTAAAAATTATAGAGCAAATGGTAGTGAAAGGGAAGCCGGACATCATGGATATCGTACAGCAGAAAAGACTACAATGGAATGGCCACATCAAAAGTACTGCAGAGGAGAGAATACCAAACTTAATTATGGGTTGGATACCACGGGAAAGAAGGAAAAGAGGACGTCCAAGAAAAACGTGAGTGGAAGGAGTACAAGAAACCATGACAACAAGATTTTTAGAACCAGATCAATGGAGAAACAGGGAGGAATGGCGTTTGGTTTCCGGGAGACGGCGACAGCTTTTAAAAAAACCGGACAGATAGATAGATAGAGCAAATCTCATGTAAACATAACATAATATTTGTAGTTTCAGTACAAACAAAACATGTACCGTAAAATGACATATATTCTTTTTCAGATACTTGTCCCTGGTGTCTTCTGCGGTTGTTTATGTCCCCATGGATGGGCGAGCATATGTATGATCACCCTGTATGATCACCCTGTATGATCACCCTGTATGATCACCCTGTGCGAAGTTAGAACTATCTCGCACTATAACATAAAAGGATCATTAAATTCTTCATCCACACTCTTCGCCCCGACAGGTCACAATGCAGTACGAGGCTTTAAACTTGATGCTGGTAGAAAAACGTGACATCCTAACTGGCGTTCCATTGTGTTGGGAATATTGAATGTAAAAAGAAAGGTTATGGAAGATCTGAGACATAAATAAGGTATTCTTAGTGCCACTTGCACTTCTGTCATGAGGAGGTCTCTATACTGAAACCTAAGACGGCAGTCTTCAAACATATTGAGGAACATTGAGCAGAATACGTCACAGTTGAATGCGTGTTCTGGGAGCTTTTGTGGAACGAAGACTGTGATAGAGGTCGCTGCAGTATGAGATGTTTTGGAGACACAAAAAGTATTTATACACTTTAAAAGTACGATAAAAATTCGAACAACAGCTCGATTGTCTTGTAAGTTCCAACAATGATACTCATGGTTTGAAGAGTGGCCGACAGATGGCAGTAAGATACTACGTAGAAAAATGATGTCATTGTGTACCTTTTGTGTTCAATAAATTGCGAGATGAAACATATTTAAGGTTTTCGTTCGACTCACCCTCGTAAATACCTCTTTTTCGTATAAACGAATTAAAATATAAATATTGTTATTGGTTGCTGTAGCCGGTCCCAGTAGCCGCGCTGTTTAGGGCGTGGGTGTTCGGCCACCCGCTGCCTGCGATTTCGGGTTCGAATCCCGCCGGGGCTTGGATGTCTGTCTCGTGATTCGTGATGTCGGGTAGAGGTCTCTACGACGGGCTGATCATTCATTCAGAGGAGTCCTACCGAGTGTGGTGAATCTGTGTGTGATCGTGAAGCCTCGATAATGAGGAGACCGTGGCACACTATGGGCTGTGGCTCCTCTGGGAGGGGGGGATCGTTTCTCTAATTCGCAGACTAAAGAAATATTCTATAACGCGTTGACAGGTGCCAGGGTTTTCATTTTCGACGTGGAACCGGAAGGAGGTAAACTGCCGCTGTATCAACGAAACATTTGACTACACGAAATACATTACACGTTGAAAAGAAGGTCCTGATTTTCGATCCATATTTACATTGTTACATTGTTACATTGTTACATTGTTACATGCTAGCTTGTAGATAGAGAGCTAGATCAGGAACTCAAAAAAATTGCTAAAATTTTAAGAGCCACATGAAAGTTCTTGGCATTAGAAGGGTGATATAATGCAAGATCCTTACCGAAGATCCACAAATATTAGGCAACACCGTACAAAATATAGTCGCCTGGGCGCTATTTTGTGGTGCAACAGCCCAAATCGGGTTTAGGACACACCTTTGTTGAGGTTTTTAAATTACGCACAATTAGACACACACACACACACGGTAGGACTCCTCTGGACGAGTGATCAGCTCGTGGCGGAGGCCGCTGCCTACACAGCACACAACAAACACAAGAAACGAACATCCATACAGTCAGCAAGATTCGAACCCGCAATCCCAGCAGACAAGTGACCGCAGACCTAGGCCTTAGACCGCCAAGCCAACGGGATCGGCGCCTGGCCGAATCTGCGCCCATGATTTCTCCAGTCATGATTCAGACGACGCAGAGAAGAGAACAGAACACATAAAGTTCGTAAAGAAAAGAATGAAAATAGGTTTAGGTTAGGTTAGGTTAGTTTAGGTTAAGTTAGGTTCGGTTGTCAGTAACGTGCCTGCTTTACTGACGTTGTCTTATTTATACTCTCTTTAGTCACAAATACATTTATATAACATGTACCACTCTGAAAAGAAACAACCCTCTTTCTATATTTCACTTTGTTATTTATACCTTGCATTTTACAAAGTTATTTGTCTAAATATTTCCAAAAATTTTTTAAGTGAGGCATCCCCGTTTCGTTTTATAGATCGATATATTTCGTGCAAAATTGTAAAATTATGAACTTGTATAGTCATTATTAGAGCCAACTTCAGGCTAGTCTTTAGAGTGGTTTGTATGTACAATTGTTGGTACTTTGAAACTTGTATGTACAAGTGTACCTACAACTTTCAAATAATATATTTATATAGAATTACCACGAATATTTTAACTACTAATTGTAAGACGAGATCTCATAACTTTCAAAGCACCAACAATTGTACATACAAACCACTTCGAAGACTAGCCTGAAGATGGCTCTGTATACGAGCCGAAACATGTAGCTAGAAATACAACGAATACTTCTAATAAATTGAGAGTTGTGTATGAGTAGATAATTTCATAATTTTACACTACATATATTGATTTCCAACAATATGCACAATTTACTTTTAATGAATCTGATGTTTATTGGACAGTGCATCATTGTGATAACTGAAGAATAAAAACCAACTGGATGCCGCTTATTATTTTATTGTACTTCTTATAGACTCAACATGTTTCGGGCACTACTATGCCATCATCAGGAGCTCTAGACTATGATGTTGATTACCACATTGGTCGTTTCGTTCTTGGTTTGCTGTTATGTTGGAGGTTAGGTGCGGGTAGGCTGGAGTAGTGTCTGGGCTTCAGTCTAAAGCACCTAACCTCCAACATACAGCAAACGAAGAACGAAACGACCAATGTGGTAATCAACATCATAGTCGCGAGCTCCTGATGATGGGCATAGTAGTGCCCGAAACATGTTGAGGCTATAAGAAGAATAATAAAGTAATAAGTGGCATCTAGTTGGTTTTTTATTCTTAAGTTATACTTTTAATGATTCAAAAAGCCCCACAAGATCAGTCCATAAGTGTATATTGTGCACACTGTTGGAAAAGTTCATGCAAGTGCTTCTCTGTGTACATGTTTTGTATCGTATTACTTGGCAGGAGGATATGGTGGGAATATTTTATGCTCCTTGCCCGTTGTGAACCTCGGTATTATTAGCTCAGTACACGTAGTACTGACGTAGACTTTGCTGTCAGTTTAATGTATATTCACAGCCACAGTTCAGCCATAATTAAACTTTCAAAAGCCTGCCTCCAGCAGGCGCATGTTTATTGCAGGTTACTGTCTTGTCTTCCGTTCGAAATGAAAGATAAATTAGAACTAGTGAACAATTCACATCTTAACCTTAGTCATCTCTGTAATCCTTTGGAATGGCGTCATTAATTTCGCGTTCCTTTCGCGGTGAGCAGGGGTTTAATCCCTAAACCACAGATATGCGTCGCTTGACGACGGAGATAAGTTTAGAGAAATGCATCGTTAGGCGATCTTGTCGTTGTGCGAATGTGTGCTTACACAAACCTAGATAGTACAGTATAGCCTGCTACACACCCAGACTATATGGTATAGCCTATTGCCCCTAGGCTACAAACCTGTACAGCATGTTACTGTACTTAATACTGTAGGCAATTGTAATACAATGGTATTATAATAATATAATATAATATAATGGGACCACCGTGGTATATGCGTTCCATCGTTGACCGAAACGTCGTTATGCGGCGCATGACTGTACACATATCGTGCGTCAACTTGTCCGTATATTTTATGTTTCAAGACAACAGATTTCCATGAAATTTGGTCACCCACCAATGTGTGCCTTGGATCTCCTCCATATCATATCAAAAAAGATGGCGTACAGTATCCAGGTGCAGATCTTAAACTTTTAAAGCCATATGTGAACTATCTATACCACTTAGGTGATCTAAAGTTTTAATGACTTTGTTCAGGGATATTAGTCTCCTGAGATATAACACCGTGTTTATTGATAGTTTGTTCTTCGACAACACTGGAAATCCTAGTAATTAACCAACTTGATGCAAAAATCTTGTTTTATAATAAGTTCATTAAATGCCTCTACATGTTTCGAACACTATGTGCTCATCATCAGGAGGTCAAAATTGTATTAGTACATCATCTGATATCATCACACCTGTAGGTGGCCGTCCCGTGAATAGGTTGAGAGAAGACCAATTGGTTAATTACGAGGATTATGCTGAGATGCACGGCCAGCAAAACATCAAAACCCTGGAAATGTAAGCAGCGAATTTCTATCCGAAAGGTCGGTAACAGGTTAACAATAAACACGGATTTTCTTACCGTAACACTTAGATGTGTGTCTCCCGCTGATGAAACATTTAAAACTTAATATTCTGAACATGGAGTGTGTTTGTGCTTTCCATACAAATCTGACAATAAACAACGATTATTAAGCTAAACACTATTTTTTCGGGCGACGGCTCGTATTAGATTGAGCCGTCTCGTGGGTTAAATTGCGTTGTGTTGCTGTGTTGCAAGTGCTGCTGTGTTGCTGTGTTGCTGTGTTGCTGTGTTGCAAGTGCCCTGCGTGTTCCAAACACTGACCTAACATACAGATTGAAATGTCTGTATAGCTGAAAGTGTGCGCAGTAAGAAAAGCGCATTTTTTAAAATATGCCCTGAACCCTATTTTATGTTCTTATAATAAAATCAACTAGATTCACTAATTTCTCAATTATATTTTTGGAATAAAACTCCACGTGTTTCGGACAGTTCCTCTGTCCATCATCAGGAGTTTTTCACTGTACACACAGCAATGGTATATGTCATACAGGTTTGCTGACAGCTTGCGAACAGGATCAGGACGGAACCTTCCTGATCCTGCTCGCAAGCTGTAACTGTAACCTGTATGACACATACCATTGCTGTGTGTACAGTGAAAAACTCCTGATGATGGACAGAGGAACTGTCCGAAACACGTGGAGTTTTATTCCAAAAACAAATTTGAGAAATTAGTGCGTCTAGTTGGTTTTATTATAAGAATTTATCAAGCTGCACGGTCACCTGAAAATCAAATTCCTATTTTATGTCTTTGTTCTGTATGCGCTCCGCGGTCGCCACCATATTCAGTCCGTCATAAACCAATCACTGGACTGCATGATTACACGTCATGTAGCATCACGTGGGATGTGATAGAAACTCGAGACGGCGAAACACTGAATCCTTACCGCCATTTTTTGCTTTCACATTATGACGGCTGTCGAATGAGTCGGGCAGAGAGGATGGATATTACATAAACATTTACCTTTCTCTCGACTGAAGCTCTGTGTCTTTGTAAAGACACTAGCAGACAGTCAAATGCTTCCATCCGTAATATTTCGGTCAGTAATTTATCCTACTACTTTGAACTTCTGCCGGTTCTAGTGATCGCGCGGTCTGTGGCCGCTCACCTGCCGAGATTGTGGGTTCCATTCCCACCGGAGGCATGGATGTTTGTCTATTGTAAGGGTTGTTTTTTGTCAGAGGTCTTTGCGAAGAGCTGATCACTCATCCAGAGGAGTCGTACTGACTGTGGTACGTCGTTATGTGTGATCTAGAGACCTCGTGAATGAGGAGGCCATGACCCACTGAGGGCTGTCGCGCCAAAAAAAAGTTTTGCTTCTGAAACTTCAAGAAGAGAATTTCATGGACCTCGTTTCGTCGTTTAAAAATGTGCCTGTTGAAAGTAACAGAGAATCGAATGCCGTCGATCTGCAGTGCACTAGTACTCTAAGAAATAATTTAGCGGCAGTTGCAGTTTATAAAGTCGCTCAATTAGTTTTCTTTTTTCGAAATACGTAAATTTGGTTCTTCGTTTATGCTGAATCGTGTTGCTCTTTTTTCACTGTGTTAAGTAAATGGAGATTAGCACCATTCACTTTTATCGACCTATTTGCAATCGACCGCAAATTATATCTCGTTAAAAATGTGAAAATTTAGGTGCGTGACGTAAATTTATTAACAGTTTTAAGAGTTATAATTAACAGTATTTATTTCAAGAACTGTATCATAACAAATGGACAATAGTTTCTTATAATAAAACCAACTAGATGCACTAATTTTTCAAATGTATTTCTGGAATAAAACTCTACATGTTTCGGACAGTTCTTCTGTCCATCATCAGAAGTTTTTCACTGCACACAAACAGCAAACCTGTATGACATATACCATTGCTGTGTGTACAGTGAAAAACCCCTGATGATGGACAGAGAAACTGTCCGAAACATGTAGAATTTTATTATTTTTTTATTATAAGAATATATCACGATGCGCGATCATCTGAACGTCAAATTCGGACATTAGTTTATAAATACACGACACTGTGAGCCAGTTTACTGCATGGCAATGGGATTATTTTAACTAACCAAATACCCAACAGGCAAGACGGTTTTACAGCCGCAAACGCACAAACGAAACGTTGAAGAAGGCTGCCACTTTTTCCTTTGTTAACAACCTCTCTGAAGATGGCCAGTGCGGGCCGAAACATGTAGCAGGAATATCATATACGTATTTATAAACTGTTGTATGTTACTGATGTGCTGTTCTTGGAATAAATATTGTGCAGCAGCTCTGTGTGTTCAATGGCTGCAGTAACATTGCATGTCTCCCTGAGGATGATTTATATAAACCATAAGCTGTAAGACTTTTCACCTGTATAGGGCTCTGCTTCCACCTTCAGATAAAGGAAAGCATCTAATCTGCTGACCCTTCAGAAACAGAATAACTCTTTCTAAGGAGTCCACCAAATCTTTCAGAGTGGTCACCAGTTTAGTGCTTTCCTTTACCTGAAAACAGCCGAGTCGCCGTACTACATTTGCAGTCAGACATTGGTCAGTGACCAAACAAAGAAGATTTCTTGAATAAATGTAAAAATGTGTACATCAGATACTGAAACGTGACCTTGTGCTTTGGTGGCTGTTAACTGAATATTGCTGTATGAAACGGCTGTCATTATTTTGATGTGATATATGATATATATGATATATGTTATGATATGATATATACATATATATATATATGATATGACATGACATGATGTGATATGATATGATATATTTTTTAAACTGCAATTGGGTTGACATCCGGTGGCAGTAGTACAGTACACATTTACACACAAACAATACATAGAACAACACAGTTAACTTACTGGGAAGAGTGCGGGTCGTGCCCCGTCTTTGCGAGTTATACCCTGGCATTTGCCTTAAAACTGAGGAAAAAACATAGAAAAACCTCAGTCAGGGTAGCCGAAGAATGCCAGTTGGCGCGATGAAAATGTAATGTAGAGAACAGAGCATACATAACGTGCAGAATTAAACAGAAGCATACAAGACATACAAACATATACACAATTATGAAAAAGAACCAAAATAACATGAAGGAATATGATAAACGAAAAAAAAAACCATAAAAGAAGCAAACTTCATATATTCTCTACATATATACTCTAATCATATAATATGGCTGCGTGTACTGGATGTCGGCTAAAACTGGCTCTGATTTGATGTGCAGGTGGAGGAAGTGGAAGGATCTGCTTCGGCTCACCATCTACACCACTCCCCGGTTAGTGGGGGAGGGGGCGGCGGTCCTACCTGCACGACGTCTTCGTCATCACCGCTACCACCTACGGCACTGCGGCGTCATCGTCCGGCGATGGTGGACAGCACGGGTATCGGACCGGGACCATCCTCGGCACCACCTGGTGACGACAGCACGGCAAGCGGAACTGCCGGAGGAACACTGTCTGAAGGGAGTGCCAGTGAGTCTTCTCCCAGACAGTCCGGGGTTCAATCCCTGGTAACGTCCAGGGAGGAAGACGGTGAGGAGGAAGGGCATGGTGGGGAAGGAGATGGGTCAGGAAGCGGCAGCAAGAGAGACAGCATTGCATCATCTGACAAGAGCCCTGGACAAAGGTAAATTGCAGCCATACTCGTATTTTGCGAGATCTTTTGTCCGTTACTGTTTTACGTAATTCGAAGTGTATTTTGTTCCACATAAAAATACGTGGCTGGTTTTAAATAATGCAAGTTATAGTTTTTTCTCATCTCCAGAAGTAATAATGTTTTGCTTGGGAGCCACTTTTAAAGTAAGTAACTGTCTCAAATCGTCGCCCCACGTTTTCACACTTTAATGCTTGTATCTAACGACGTATTTGAAAAGGAGCCGCGCATTACCAGCAGCTAGTAAGAGGTTCTTCAATGACCGTTCTTATTTATAATCTCATTTACATCACATTAAACATAGCATACAGATTTGTCACTTTATATAGGGTGTTCTTTTTGTACTTGACCCAAGCGCTGGACCGATTCTCCAGTGAGTATTTATTTGACTTTGTAACGGTTATTATCACTGCGATCGTTCGTCTATCTACCTTCATCGACTGTTAAACATCTACGACACGCGGAGTACGACGTAACACTGGCAGAGCTTTGGGCCGGCGATTATTGGTCAAGCAGAAAAAGACACCCTGTGTTAGAGAGTTCGTGTTTTGCCTATAATCCAATAACGGATATTTATAACGTCCCACAAACCAAAAGCCGAAATACTGTGGGCTGTATGGTATTTGGCGAGCCGGGAGAGCGTAGTCATTACTGTGACTAGGACAGGCGCGCGACGCGCGATTTCAGACGTCGTTCGATCCCTGACAAGAGCAACAGACAATGGACCCCACACAGTCTCCTTTTCCAATGCTAGCTGTCATTTTCACGTGAGTTAAGCGGGCCTGTACGTGAAGCTACGTACCTCCGTATTGTTCCGCCGTTAAAAATTCGTGGAGCTATGCCTCCACTTTCTCATATGGCTGCGTGGTTTGTATTGGGAAAACTTTACGTTTGTTTTGTATGGAACTGGAATAACATGTTTGTCTTGTTAATCAACTTGACTATAGTGGATAGTTTCAAGATCCCTGAATAAGTTTTCTTCAAATTGAACGTCGAATATTCTTTATGATATCGAATACTAATTATCTTGCGCCGGCGGACAGAATCCTGTATACATTAACACTTAGCTTTACCAGATATTTACACACTGACATTTATGAATTCAAGGCAAGTGCGAAGGTCCTATGTATGGCTTAGTTTATTATAACAGTTCTTTTTAGATCTGCATTAGATCTGTTTCAAGAGGAATACAAATAAACGCTGCACCTGTGTTAAATTAACTTCCGACCAACGCTCATGTGCCTCATCTCGAGTTCCTAGTGCATCGCGAATTCTGAAATATTGTAAGGCACTGCTAGTCTGTTCCTAACAAACTTGGCTCTTGTATTTGGGCAAAGAGCATTCAGCTTTCTATGTCAATATGGCCGTAATCGATTGATTGCGAACAGCTACAGAATTCTCAGATGAAAGTTTTCCTCAAACCACTCCACTTCGGACACTGTAAAATCACGGCAAGCGTTTCGATGTTTTAAAGAATCCGGGTTCGTCGAATCCTCAGGAGACTCCAGTAGAATCTTCATCACTGGGATGAAGTTTACTGCGTTCTCATCCTTATATATATATATATATATATAGTAAGGAAACAGCGAATTGTTCTGTACATAGGTGTAAATGTATACGTGTGTTTTTTTATGTTTTGCTGACCGTGCATCTGAGTATAATCTTAGTAATTAACCATCTTAATGCACAAATTCTTGTTCTATAATAAGTTTATTATATGCCTATACATGTTTCGAGCACTATTGTGCTCATCGTCAGGAGGTCAGAATTGTGTTTTACATCATCTGGTATCATCACACTCTGTAGGTCGCCTTCCCGTTGCACAGGTTGAGAGAGGACTGTACACCGGACGGCCACCTACAGTGTGACGATACCAGATGCTGTATAATACATTTTGACCTCCTGATGATGAGCACATAGTGCTCGAAACATGTAGAGGCATATAATAAACTTATTATAAAACAAGAATTTGTGCATTAAATTGGTTAATTACTGAGATTAAAATGAACACACGAGTGTGTATGTCTGTCCTAAGGAAACAGTTTGGGATTGTCTAGATCGGTTACTTTTACTTTATATAGAGAAACTGATCGTTCTAATTGCACAACTGCCGGTCCCAGTGGCCGCGCGGTCTAAGGCGTAGGTCTGCGGCCGCTCGTCTGCTGAGATTGTGGGTTCGAATCCCACCGGGGGCATGGACGTTAATCTGTTGTGAGTGTTGTGTGTTGTCAGGTATAGGTCTCTGAGACGAGCTGATCACTCGTCCAGAGGAGTCCTACCGACTGTGGTGCGTCGTTATGTGTGATCTACAAACCTTGCAATACCCAATCATTTGTAATTGCGATTAAATAGGAGATGTATCACTGCATGTATCTCCTACATGCCATTAAGAATGACTGTCAAAACGATTGCTGAATGTCTTCGGACAGATTGAAAAATTCTGGGAGATGATAAAAAAATATGTAACTAAATGCATAACGACTTGTGAGATTAAATACGTAAGGCTGTGGCTGTAACTTCTCTACAGATTACGAAGTTATTATATCGACCGTCACTCACAGCACTCTACATATCTGTTTTACACTTTCAAACATACAACATGTTTCGGCCGCAAGGGGTCATCGTCAGGTATCAATAAAAATAAAAATATTGATATAAAATTGTTGTGTATAAACATGACACATTTATTGACAACGACATCTCATTCCTTTACATAGAAAGTTTAGTGTTATAAAATACGTCTGTAAAATATTCATTGTAGGTAGGTTCCGAGAAATATGCAGTTCACTTTAGAATTACGTAAATTTATTATTATTAATATTATTGAAATTTAAAATTAGGAAATTAAAAACAATATTTCTTATGCAAGTCAAATGTTTTTGACGTTCAGGTGACCGTGCCTCGTGAAAAATTCTTATAATAAAACCAACTAGGTCGCTAATTTCTCAAATTTGTTTTTGGAATGAAACTCCACATGTTTCGGACAGTTCCTCTGTTCATCATCAGGAGTTTTTCGCTGTGCACACAGAAATGGTATGTCATACAGGTTTGCTGACAGCTTGCGAGTTGGATCAGGACGGAACTGGTTCCGTCCTGATCCTGCTCGCAAGCTGTATCTGTAACCTGCATGACAAACTGTTGCTGTGTGTACAGTGAAAAACTGCTGATGATGCCCAGAAGAACTGTCCGAAATATATAGAGTTTCGTTCCAAAAATAAATTTGCGAAATTAGTGCATCTAGTTGGTTTTATTATAAGAA
>Ga0136643_10011676_pt1 | contig 13044 bp, 6 predicted proteins | sample TergutLab28metaG_FD_96883 | JGI IMG/M metagenome (GOLD analysis project Ga0136643, IMG submission 96883) | Labiotermes labralis P1 segment gut microbial communities from Petit-Saut dam, French Guiana - Lab288 P1 (version 3) (version 3) | ecosystem: Host-associated > Arthropoda: Insects >...
CTTACTTACTTACTCCATGGTGCAGAGTCCTTCTTGAGAAGCTAACTGGTTTGCAGCTAGTCAAGAAATTCCCCGCATTTTATGGAACCCGAAGGTTCATTACCGCACTCACAAGCCTCCGCCGCCCGTCCTATCCTGGGCCAGCCCAATCCAGTCCATAAACTCACATCCCACCTCCTGGAGTTCCATCCTAATATTATACACCCATCTACGCCTAGGTCTCCCCAGTGGCCTCTTTCCCTCCGATTTCCCCACCAAGAACCTATACAACCCCCTCTCCTGACCCATACGCGCCACATGCCCAGCCCACCTCATTCTTCTCGATTTTATCACCCTCACAATATTGGGTGAGGAGTACAGATCATTTAGCTCCTCGTTATGCAAGCACTTTACCCAGTAAAATTCGGTAGCGTTACCGTTTGAGTCAACTTCCCCATTCAGCTACAGAGGGAAAGAAATCTGAGAGGTTTCTGTTGTGTTCTGTGTGAGGTTCTTATCATAAAGTTTATGAAAGTGATAAAGAAAGAATTCGGACTGTTTGCGGTGAGCTTTCAACGGAAAGTTTATCGGTGTATACAGACAGCATTTCCGAGAACCCCGTTGTGCTGCATTCAAATTATGATACGGCCTTACCAGGACGACACATCATGGCCGGAAAGGAACATAAATTGCAAAACTAAACCTACATTTACGAAAACGCCGAGAGTTCAATTCGGATAAAGTTTGCCAATATTATCTACTCATTTACAACTTATAAGGCCTAAACACTGAAGCACTGAAACACAGCTAAGACATAATTATATGTCGTTTTATGTGGCGAGGAAAATGGATCGACTGTGTCTGAGAACACAGTGCTGACAACATAAATGAGGGGATGGAAATCATTTCCCGTACTTAATCTGCATTTGTCACAAAGTACGAAGGCGGTCAGACAGGGCAAACCGGACTCGAGGGACATGCGCGTAGATGGAAAAATATTGAAGTTAATGTTAGAGCCGTCTGGTGGGAGGATGTGGTCTGGATTTAACGGGTGCAGGACAGGGCCCATTATGTGTTGCTGTCAGCGTGGAAATGGAAGGTTCGAGTCTTCTGGGACCTTACGCTATATCTACTGCGATATAGTTAGCTGCGATTGTTATAATCTTCAGGATCGAAGGGGTCCAAGAAATCTTCTTTGACTGCTTGCTCCTGAAGATGATTCATTATAATCCCTCGAAATGTCCTTAAGTACTTACGACTTGACAAGGCATAACATCTCAGAAGACTTGAATTTCTAGGCGCTTTCACAGAATTGAGAAATGCGGCATCAGTTTTGTCATGTCTGCCCTATGTCCGTCTATCTGTCCGCATGGAACAACTCGGTCCCCACAGTTTCTTTACGAAATTTTTTATTTGAAAATTTTCCGAAAGTCTGTGGACACAATTCAAGTTTCATGCAAATATGATAAGCATAACGGGCAGTTTACATGAATACCTGTGTACGTTTATGACAATACCTCACTGAATTCTTCTTAAAATGAGAAATATTGCAGAAAAAATTGTAGAGAAAATCAAAACAGAAATTCTGTGTTGAATTTTTTCCCCCCTAACAATCATACCGTGTATGAGATAACGTGTAAAAACGTCGTAGAACCGGACAGGCCACAGATTACAATATAAGACGGTGCATGGGTATTGCATATTCAAAAACTACGACTACAAAAATACACTCAGAATATGTAATACTTATGTTTTCTACGGCAACAACGGTTACGCGAACACGCATCCATGTTACGTTTATACGTACAATGCATGTCTTATGATCAACATAGCTATGAGAACCGCACATTTCTCATCGCAACGAAATTCTGTTTTATACCATGCAGTAAACTTTTTGAACCATCTGTCAAGGAGGTCTTAGTAAGAGGGAGTTTGATTTAGTTATACACTATTCCTACTTGTAGTGTCCACCGGATATTTGTGGAAGACTTGTTTGCGAATGATGTCATGAATTGGTTCACTGCTATTCTGTCTTTACCAGAGCAGAACAGATGGTCAGCCACAGGGGGTAGAGGTCATGTGAATTGCCCTCCCTTGTTTCATTGCTGAACTGGTCATAGGAGTAAACTTTTTGAAGTCCATATAGTGATCTGTGCGAGAGATGAGTGCAGTTCCAGTCTATGTTAATGAGGTTTATACTTAACTAGAATGGAGCGTATTGTCATGCCTTGAAGCACTTACAGATCAGCGCGCTGTAACGTCTTATAACAAAAATCACACGTCCACCCAAACATCTATCAACAACCATCAAGCATCCCTTCACTGGGTAAGCCTACGTATTAGGTCTACAGCACAATACAAAGCCTGCAGAATTGTGCTTTGGACAGAAGTTGAAAATCATTAATGAAAATTGTGTAACTTGTGCCTGGGAGAAAACTGACTGAAGGACAATCATTTTTTATGAAATAGCAATTTGTCGTAACCCAATGATACACAGTTTTACAGAAGGGGGGGGGGGACTTGACAGATCCTTACTAACCCAACATGTGAAAATAGAAAGGGAATCAATTTTTTTTTTACTGACACAACATTTTGGCAGAAGGTGCATCTTTAACTTAACTGTCTAATCGGTTTGACGATTTGTGTGGGTTACGACAAACTGCGACTTCATAAGCGATATCATGATGAATGGCTCGTGGTTTTCCTCAGTCTATTCGTAGAATAAACAAGATAATATCTAAAAATATACCACCACCGCTTCCCAAACACTGCTAGATTTCAGGCTGCCCGCCATGGCGTAGGTCGGTATTTGGTTAACGACATTTAGGGACAGCCTGTCGATCCCGTCGTCAGTGGTCAAGCTTGACTCTTGCAGTTGGGAAATATAGGTTGTCCCGATACGTCGGTAGCAACTATTAGCCTACGCCGCATAACATCCCAGTAGACCAAAGACCTTCCTTAAACTTCTTCTGTAATTCACAGTTTACAGGCAGCTATGATGGGTTGAATGTGTAAGGATTTCACAGTCCACTCCATTAACTATGCAACGTGCAAACTTCGAGGGACAGACGCTGTTCAGATTACACGAGACTACTATGAATATTCGTGGTTGAGTGGGTGGCACAGATATTTCGTGTATGGGGTATCACGGTGGGACTTTTCTGTCAGGATGTCGGAGATACTGAAAAAAAAGTCCTGAGAACCAAATGATAGAATAGGATATAAATCAAGCGATGAATGTTCATCTTCCCGACATTTCTATGTCCTGTTCCCTGAGCGTCCTAACATCGGAAGTCATATAACACTGGAAAACAAATTTCAAACATTTTTTTCTATCTGTGATGAATATGTTATTAATGTATTTGTTTGCATCTATGAAGTTAGAAAAGGGACATAAAAAGATTATTTGGCTCTAGTTTTGATATAATGCTACACTATGATATTTTACGAAATAGGTTGATAAGTTACATGATACGGTGGTTTAAATAAAAAACTAAATATTACTCAGTGGAAATGAATGTGTTTAGTAGACTTATTCTGTTTAGAGACAATATTTACAACGTAAATTGAACACCTGCGCAGTCTTTTTCGTGTAAGTTCATTATTTAACGCAAACAAAGTCATGAATTTTTTTTTCGTTTCTCCTGTCGCTTGTATTCCACGGTAGGGGCATCCCTTGCCAAAGTCCAGCAGTAGTCGGCGAGCATTTCACAGTTCCACTTCCCTTGATATCTCTTCTACATTGAAGAAATGTCTTGATGGAAACGTTCCCCATGTTCATCACTCACTGCACCACAGTTCTCTGGGAAAAAATCCAAATGCAAGCGAAGGAAGTTTATTTTTAGTGACATGTTGCAGCCTAATCTCTGGTAGCTCTGCTAAAGGTTATTTACAAGCTCCTTATAGTTTTAAGCCCTTCTGTTTCCCAAAAATTCTTTTACTACAAATTTAAAACTGTAGCAAACCATCTTTTCGTCGCCTTGAAGGAGCTTGTCGAAGTATTCTACCTTGATAAGGTCTCGTATTTGTGGACCAATGAAAATACCTTCTTTCAATTTTGCCTCACTTAGTCTGGGGAACTTTTCTCGTAAGTAAAGGCAGCTTCTTCTTGGTTCATGGCCTTTACAAAATTTTTCATCAGACCAAGCTTTAAATGCATGGATGGCAACACAATTTTACTTGGGTCCACTAGTGGTTGATTTTGCACATTCATGATTCCTGGTTCCAGAGATTTTCTGTCAGGCCAATCCTTTCTTGAGTAATGAAGGGACCGAGCTCTGCTGTCCCATTCACAAATGAATCAGCAGTATTTTGTGAATCCTTGCTGCAATCCAAGTAGTAAGGCAATCACTTTTAGGTCACCACAGATTTTCCCTTTGAATTTATCGTAGTTAATGGCTTCCAACAGAATCTTCATGTTCTCATATGACTTCTTATTATGCACTGAATGACCAACAAGAATAGAAGGTAGGGTGTTGCCATTGTGAAGGAGAACTGCTTTGAGACTCAACTTAGACGAGTCTATGAAGAGTCTCCAGTCCAGAGGATTGTGATTAATACTGAGTGTTTGCATCAGGCCATCAATATCAGTACAAGCAACAAGACCCCTTTCCATTTTAAAGAACTGAACTAGATCTTCCTGCCTTCTATAATACAATGAAATTCTGACATTTTCTTTCAGAAGGTTCCATTGTTGCAGTCTTGAGTCTAACAGTTCAGCCTTATTTTTAGGTAAGTCGAGATCCCTAATTAGATCATTTAAATCCTCTTGTGTAATGCGATGGAATTCATTACATTGAAGACCAGCAGTGAAATCAGCGTCTGTAGATGTTGGAGGTTGAGGTGTCTTCTCCTGGTTTTCGGTAGGCTCGTCATCCGAATCTAAAATATACTGCTGCGGTGGTACTGGAACAGGGAGGTCTTCAGTGTGGGGTACCGGTCGAATAGCAGACGAAATATGAGGATAATTGACAGTCCTCTTTTTTTTTATGTAATTCCTAGACGAAGTGGCGGAACTATACAAAAATAGTAATCTGTCAAATGGTCCGTTGGTTCCCTCCATATCATGGGAAGGGCAAAAGGCATTGAACGCCCTTTGTTATTAAGCCATTCACGCAGAGTTGTAGCACAAGAGATACAACATACACGAGGAGCCCACGTTTTGTCTTTGTCTCCGACTTTGCAACCGAAATAGCATTCATAAGCTTTTTTCACCATCGGTGTTAATGGGGGTTTTCGTGTTGAAAAAGTAACTTCTCCGCAAATATAGCAAAAATTCTCTGGGTTCTTTACACAATTTCGTGGCAAAGTGTAGGAAATGTAACTCACTTTAAAAAAATAACAAGCTTAAACTTACAATTAGTCTCACCAACTTCTTTTTTCTATACAAATTATCGTCGGCCTATTTGTGCTCCACAAGCTATCACCTACAGCCACCTCACTATCTGGCACTGTGCCAGTGTGACCACTCAGCAAACATCATGACCCACCGTCTGGGAGTACAGTGTTGACACATGAATCCCTTCCCCAAGTAACTCTTCTACGCATTAAGCCACACTTCATGTATCATGAAAACTAGAGCCAAGAATTGAATTCTAAGGCCATATTTTGTTTCAGCACGTCGAATTGAAGAGGAATCGACTATTTTGGTTTCGGATACATTTTGTGTGTGTGGCCAGTGTAATCAGAGTTAATGACGACGACGTTAAATAAACTAAAAATAAACGAATAAAACAGGGGACCGACCATCTTGAATTCTTCCCAGTTCTTATACGTATACTTTCGCTTGTTTTTTTCCGACCATTTTCACAGGCAATTTCGCTAAAGAAGCTTCTGAAATATACTTTCAGAGTCTTCTTCAGTCCGTCCAGACAAGTGACGGAATAGCACATGTGCTTCTAATTAGTCTAAAACCGTCATCATCTACTTCCTTGTTCTTTAATCCACTCACTTTTCACCTTCATGCAGTTCCATATTAGCAATGCCTTGTATAGACGCTGATTCTAACAGCGTATTTAAATTGACTATAAATAAATTTCTTTCTACATGACGCAACAGCCCCTAGTGGACCAAGACCTCCTGAATATAGACGCTTCACGGTCACACTCAGACACAACACGCTCGGTAGGACCCCTCTGGACGAGTGATCAGCCCGACGCAGAGACCTCTCTCTGACAACACACAACATTCACACGAGACAAACATCTATGCCTCTGGTGGGATTCGAACCCACAATCCCAGCAAGCAAGCGGCATTAAACACACGCGTTAAATCCTGCGACCACTGGGATCGGCTAGCTATAAACAGATAGATGAATTAAATTAATACATGTGACGACAACACAACAGAACAAATATAAGACGCACTGAATACATAAAACTTAAATGACGATATCGTGTGTTGTAGATGCATATGGACTCAACATTTTTTAAGAACAACGACACATAAATTATGAATTTAGTATTTGAACACCCTGCTTGTGGCAGAAGAAACGTAGGTGGACCTTGGAAAAGATGGAGACATGAACAGCCATGAAAGCGACAAAATCATGGTTTATATTCTGTTGCTGTTGCTGCTGTTACGATGATGATGATGATGATGAATAAAATTCTCACGCAACAGAAGGGTTTGTTTAGTTTCACTAAGAAAAGTAAGGTTAGGCCTACGAGATTACAATGATTACGGTGGCAGGCGAATTCCGAAGTTTCATCTGTCTGCACTATTTAATTCTTAGTCCCACGTGGAATAGTGAGATTCCTTGAATATATCATGATTAAAGCCGAGGAGAAGTTGCGTGTGCTAATTTTCATTACCCGCTGCAAAGACCCATCTTACGAAACAAAGCTAACCTTTACCTTGTGCAAATACACTGTTATGGTGATCAGACAAGGATAGGCGGGAGGGGCGGGGCATGTAGATTGAACTGTCGGGAGCTTTAGTGTCATAACGTGAAGTAAAGGTACATTTCAGGAGTCTAGACGTATATGGAAGAATAATATTAAAACAGAATCTCCAACATCAACACAAATTAAAACCAGTTCCACCCTGATCGTACTAGCAGTTTGTAACGTAGATGGTATGTATGACATTTTTACTGTACCGTAAGAACTTACTGCATTTTCTGAAATACTTCTATTATTATCCAAAAAATCTTTTAATATAATCTGTAACTTTACATACGGTTCAATTTATCTCAGTAATCAACCAACTTGATGCACAAAATTTTTGTTTTACAATAAGTTTATTTCATGCCTCTACATGTTTGGAGCACATGTGCTCGAAACATGTACAGGCATGAAATAAACTTATTGTAAAACAACAATTTTGTGCATCAAGTTGGATAATTACAGAGATAAATATACTGAGATGCACGGTCAGCAAAACTTAAAAAAAAATACAATACAATGTTTTATACTTTTAGTGACAATATATATATATAAGTAATTCTATACAATTTTAACATATTTTCAGTGTGATAAATACCATATGCTGCATATACAGTAAACTAATTCCTGATGATGAATAGCTACTATATTCGAAACATTTAGAGGATAGATTATTGAAATAAATTAAGAAAGAAAAGTGTATCTTGTTGGTCTTTGTTACGCAAATTAAAAGGAAGCTTAATTAAATGGGACAGGAGTGACATGGGTTGGATCATCTAATTAAACAACCCGTTACATAAAAGGCCGGAAATGTTTTCTTCAACTGAGCAACTCTCAGCTTCTCAAGAAGGACTGTACTGCATTGAGCCAGTGGTCACAGTACATAACGCTATAGGTAAAATGAACTTTTTACGAAGTCACATATTTTACCGAGATAAATATTCGAAATTAATGCAGGCATAAATTTATATTTCCATCCGAAATCAAATTAATTGAAGTAAACCTGACGCACCCACTTAGAAATAATAGGCTGAAATCATATTTCCTGTTCATAACTTGCACGTATACAAGTAAAATGACTTCAAAGTGTAGATGTTGGTAGCCCTGCGTGACTTGACTCCCGCTGGCTATGGAAAGGTGAGGGACCCCTTCTGTTCATACCGGCTGCTGTTAATGCTGTTGGAAGCAAAGAAAAGAAACAAACGAAACGAACCAAGGACTCGCCTCGACTCCACTTCGAGAAAAAAGAAAAAAGGAAAAGAAACCACGTCGTGAAAGAAATATAAAAGTTGATCGAACCGGATCAGCAACAAGAAAAACAGAATTTACTGCCGAAGATTCAGCTACTCAACAAGACTTTGGTCATTTCAAGATGGCAGGCAAAGGTTTAAGACGTTTGTGATTATATCGTTATAAAGAATAGTTACCGTCCGATACAAAAGAAATGAGACATTTGTTGCAGTATGTCCAGACTACTTTCTTTCTTCCTTTAACTTAATTTTATATTCTTCCCTAACGGTACTCGTGATTAATGATATCTGATTTGAATAAGCAGCAGGTGTGTAGCCATGAAATTGAGACAAAGGACAGAAACGCATATACGATTTTATGGTTTCGTGGCGAAGAAAATTTATATGGTTGTCTTCTGAGTTTTGACGACGTATTATAATGTGGTTGGCGGGTAACGAAGTTCCGGAAGAACAAACTACCCCTGTCTTCCTTTATAACCTGAAGATAGACTCAATATTCGGCCGAAACACTGATACTGACCTACCAGACGCCATAATGGAGACGATCTTGTTTTTTTTTTTGTCTTCCCTCAGCATTGAGTTCAAATTCTAATAAAATAATTACAACGTTGAAGGTTAAATAATTTTCATGCTACTTATTATTATGACTTTATAATTATATATTTTTCATCAAATAGGCCAATTAGACTGCTAACTTGACGAGATAGAAGTGGATGGGAAAGGCTGCTTAACTGATTGGAATAAATTGTAATGGGAGGCAAATGGTTTTGTTTGTTTGTTTTCGGCGCAACAACCCCCAGGGGGCCAGGGCCTCCCATTCACGAGGTTTCTAGATCACACACAACGACGCACCACAGCCGGTAGGATTCCCCTGGACAAGTGATAAGCTCGTCGCAGAGTCCTCTACCTGACAATACACAACAATCACTACAGACAGATATCCGTGCCTCCGGTGGAATTCGAACCCACAATTTCACCAAGCAAGCGGCCGCAGACCTACTCCTTAGACCGCGGGCCCACTGGGACCGGCGGTAATTTTGTCGGCGAAATTAATATGAACACTTTCGTATACAGGGATGTATATTAAAATACAAACTAAGGAAGTACTCTGTGTCAGGAGGGAATCCACCGGCTGGACTTACAAACACGGCAGCCGACATAAGCCTCTCATAAAGGGCATACAGTACCATCTGTTGATTACGTCACTGCTTTTAAGCTTCTCATAGATTCATAAGTTGTATGGATTTACACGTAAATTGTGTATCTTTGTACAAAAATTTTTTACTAATCGCTAATGGAGAAGGAAGGAATATTTCATCTAACAAGGAAGAAAGTAAAGGCAAAAGTAAAGCTATCGTTGTGCACGCCGTAAAGGCACATGGGTGGGAGTAGAGGTACAACCCCACTGTTTCCTTACCTCAGTATCAGAAGGACGTGAGTATTCAACCTCAATGGTCGGCCAATTTAACCCCAGAAAAAAAAACCTAAGTGGGCCCCAGAGCCCGTCTGACAGTTTAGAAAAACAGAAAAATCTATTACCCCCTGCTGGGAATCGAATCCTGGATGATAAATTCCGTAGAATAGCCACTGTAATGACTGAGCTAGCCCTTCTAGCATAGGAAAAATCAGTCTTAAAACACACACGGATGCTACCCACTCACAGGCAGCCTAAAATCAGTTAACAGGTGAAATTTACATTTGGTTAATTAAACAAGACGTACTGGGGAGGGAACATATATATAGCTGCACCTGTGCACTAGATGAAAATGAAGAGACAGATTCATGTCTCAACCATTTAAAACCCAGTGAAAAGACCCCACCCGCCCCCCATATCCATCCAACAGGAAACTCTGCGGGTCCAAGTGTCGGTCCGAGCCGTGTGCAGAAGAAGTTAATTGTCTGACCTGATCGGGAATCGAACCACAATTTCCCGACCTTCCACCCTACAACCTAGTCACTATACTGACTACACCGGGTGACCTTCTTGAAATGTTTTCTGGAGTGATTTATGTAATTAAAACCGCACACAAAGTGACACGCTAATCTCATTAACATTTGTCTTTCCATGCCTCGTGTCTCCGTTGTACCAATACTAGGCGAAGCAGAATGGTTAGAACATCAGTACAGTGAAAATTGAACCCTGACTTCGAGTTATGTAGGCAAGATGAAGAAAATGGTTTGTTGAGGACTGTAAATGTAATGGCAGTTCTTGTTTGGTCCACACAGCTCTAGTTTATGAACTAAACTCTTTCACATTAATCTTTGAAAGCTTACTGGTTACGTGATGCACCAACAAATTTAACTTTCAACAACTGTACGCTCTGCCCACAATGTATTTATGTGTTTTGTATTTATCTCAGAACAACAAAAGACTTGTGCCACTTACACCATAAATTGACTGGTTTTTATAACTAAGATGAAAAGTGTTTACTGCGCGGTACGAACTGGGTATTTAAATACAGCAGTCTGACATTCGTCTTGAAAGGGTTAAAAGCAAAAGATAAGTTGTCTCAGTACTTAGGCGCCATGACGTGAAGACGTATGGGGGAGTTGGAAGTACAGTTTAAAATGGAGGTAGGGGTCAACTTCGTACTGCGGTCTCCTTAATTCCAGGAAAGAAGGGCCCCACAGCCGGTTTTCAAGATGTGTTGCAAAAAAAATCCTTGTCCAGCTGTGAATCAAAAGGCAGTTGTACTGCCAGTAGACAGATATTTTCTTACTGAGCTGACCTTAGGAAAGGCGGAAACTGTTACTTCATTAGGAATTTGTTTGATCTTTAGCCTAAAGCTAAAGAGTGCCTTGCATTCAGAGGTGAGAAAACGAAGAGCTAGAAACAATTGCAATAATTATCGGGTGGAATATGGGCATATTCTTAAAGGGTGGATAACTTGACATGTTCTATGTCTGCGTATTAAATAATGATTTTTACTTACAACACATGCTCATTTATAAATATGTTCAATCACATATTGTTATTCTTCATCCACATGTTTCTTTCACCTCCGTGACCTTCGTCCGGTTAATCATTATGTTCGCCTACAACAGAAGTAAGTAACATGATTTCTTGGAAAGAATAGCAGTAAACATCTTCAGGTGTTGAGTACTTTAGTGGTCTCTTATTTATTTAGCAACAGAACTCTTTTGTCTTTCATGAATCCGCCAGTATTCATTCGCGGATTCATGGGAGCCTGTATTCAAGCACTCTCCAGAGCCAGACAAATCCCATCCACACCCTCAAATTCTCTTTGTTAATAAACGTGTTGAAATCGTCCTTAACCACGCCACTGAGGCGTATAGGAGAAGCAGATGTTTAGCTCGACTCATTCTTAACCGCGCCATTAAAGGGAGGCGAGTGGTCTACTTCACGCTCCCGGTCGCTTTACTCCCGAGAAATAAAAGCGGTACGCGTTCAGTGGGAATTTGCGAGGGCCCCAGGGCCCGTCTGAATGTATTTGGAGAAGATAGCATTCTTAATCTTACCGGGATTCGAGTCCTGGCATTGCGGACCTTGGTATGGTTGGCACCGACTCCGATGCCCCGGGTTCGCTTTTTTTAACATCCATTATAATATTATCCTGCCATCTATGTCCAGTTCTGCAAAGAATTCTCATCTTTTCGGGTTTGCCATCTAAAGATTTTAATGCTTTCTTCTCCCGCATGCGTATTTTACGCCTCACCTATGTGATAAACCTTGATTTGTTTACACTGACATGATACAAAAGTGAGTAGAAATTATTAGGGAATTTAGTATTCGTCTCCATTTTGATCTATAGCCAAAGTCATTAACCTTTACGTATGAAAAGTAACAATTATAACAGATGGAAGGAAGCTGTCTAAAGAAACAGTTTCTGGCGAAGAGTTAAGCGCAGACATAAAGGAAGCGTGCATTTGCATGAATTGTGTTCACAGTTTCTCCTCAATGTTGCCTTGTACTGAAAAACTATCAGTACTTCAGTTGTTGGGCTCCTGCAATAGGGCAAGATATTTGTCCTTCACCGTCCGCGAAATGAGCTTTACTAGGAAGTTAGCACCAGTTGAGATTCAAGTTTTTAAAAAAAGGGGCATAAAATTCAGGACCCTAGAAGATATGGTCTCATTACGTCGCCTAATCTTCCTTCATTATTATCCACGGGAGTAGTTACAATATAGCAAGTGATGAAAAACATGGGGGCCCCATAAAAAGAGCCCAACAGACTAGGTTTTTACACTCAACGAACACAATGCTGCAGCGCTGCAACCAGAATTATTTATAAAAAAGTTGTTTTTTCTGCAGATAAATATGTAGAAATAAAACAAAAAGCGTGGGGCGAAAAACTTAAACAAAAACAGAAGACTGAAAGATTAAACGTTGCCAACATGTGGTCAGTTTGTTATAAGAAATAAAGATATAACCAGAAAATTCTGAGACAATGGCATTTTTAGGACATTACCTAGTAAGACGTAAATTCGTTGTGGATAACAAATGTTTAAAAAAAGGAAAGAATTTTAAATATCTCGGTTGTGAAATTTCCTACGGCACTGAAAGGAATATTAAACAAAAACTATCAAAATTTGTTTATCTCAGTATTTAACCAACTTGATGCACAACATTTTTTTCACATGTAGAGGCATAAAATAAACTTATTGAAAAACAACAATTTTGTACATCAAGTTGGTTAATTACCGAGATAAATATAATGAGATGCACGGTCAGCAAAACTTCAGAATTTGTGGTAGCAATGTCAAGATCTCCCAAGAATCATACAATTGTTTTTCAAATGACGGAATCCATTGTGCAGTAAAGGGTGTAATTCGGGTGCGAGGGCGAGCGGTGCAAGCGTACATGACACCAGAGTGCAAGGGGCAGTAAAAATGGGCAGAAAAATAATTATTTTTAATGGGAAGAAATTTGATTTTATTCTCTCAAGAAATTCTAAATTATTTAGCCTCTA
>Ga0136643_10011677_pt1 | contig 13043 bp, 7 predicted proteins | sample TergutLab28metaG_FD_96883 | JGI IMG/M metagenome (GOLD analysis project Ga0136643, IMG submission 96883) | Labiotermes labralis P1 segment gut microbial communities from Petit-Saut dam, French Guiana - Lab288 P1 (version 3) (version 3) | ecosystem: Host-associated > Arthropoda: Insects >...
AACTGTAAAGGATAAGAAATGAAGTGGTCATGGGCTAATTTGTGGTGCTATCCCAGCATTTGTTGCAGGGACTGAAATTGGAAACCTTAAGACAAGCAAGCTGGTCGCTTAGCCAAAATTTGAATCCATGACTTCCCAGACATGATATGTACAGCTGTCATAACTTATTGTACTTTGCTCATGACTGTACCTGAACAACTACTCAAAAACACCATTTTAAAAATAAAGTAGCCATTGTGTAACTATGATTACATGCCTCACTGTATCCATTGTGTAGTCGGGTTTCCAAGTAACAATCTGTCATACATCCCCAAAACTGTACACCAAAGATGACACTGGTATACAAGGACATTACAGGCAGAGCTCATTTTATGCTAGGGTTATGTTCCTAAAAATCGAACACAAAATTCCCATTTAAAACAATGCATTTGCTGGGTGTTAGGGAGCTGACAACCTAATTCTATATAGTGTATGACTATACCACTTGTAGACAAATGGACCTTTAGAATATATATCTACCATATATACAGTATATATACATTTCTATACAATATATACATACATTCTGTGCAATATATTTATTTCTTTATTGCTAATGCAAAAAATGTAAGAGTCACACACAGTTTCTCATATGGGACATTCTGATAAGACTGGAGTCGTCTTGCTACACAAACAGCATGTACACAGTTATTAGCAAGTCTAACATTATGGCATATGTCAACAATCTGTTCACCTTTATCAAGTCGGCTTAGGATGCCTAATTTCTCCTCAACACTGGTTGACTTTTGCTGACTTTTCACTTTGATTGTACTAGATGATGCACGTTTATGTTTCTGTGTTAGTAAGAAAAGCCAATACTGTAGAAAGGGAAATTACATGACCTAGTGATATCATCAAGGTACTCAATCCATACATGTAACTGATGGTGTAACAGTGACATCACTTTCTGCTAGCCTCCTGCAGAAGTTAAGTGTGGCCATAGATTGTCTATTCCAAATTTTATTAAGCCACTAATTATCACATAAATTCAAAAAGTGGTTTACATTTTCAAGTAGCGTTAAAGCAAACTAATGCAAAAAGAAATAGTATTTTACCTGACAATTTGCATCACTCTTCAATGAGAGTGTCTTGCATGAGAGCACGATATGCAGTACCTGTTGCTATTCCACACTGCCATGAGTCTGAGATTCCTACATTTCAGTTCGATTTACTGCTGTATTAGGTACAATATTTAAAAAAGCCCTTATGTTTTCCTTTAGCTTGCAGTCATGCATCACACATAATGAACATACTGCTTATTGCACACTGAAGGTTTATAATTTAAATTAAGCCAATGGGTACTGACCAGCACCAGCTGTCAGATAAAATAAAGTCACTATATCTATTTCCAGACAAATGTTATCTTCTTCACGATACTATATGCGAAACAATGTTCCAAATCAGCTAGAGGATTTGAAAACAGCACTTAAATCCTGTACAGAAGAACTACAGAAAAACCCACACACTACACTGATTGTCTGGGCAGAATGTATGTCACTGCATTTCTGATAGGAAGTCTAATTACAGTGGTTCAAACTGAGATATCTACAACAGTAGCATTGAATGACCACTTAAATCATCGTATTTGATACAGTAAAGCAGTAAAATACGTGTCTGCACGACTTGTGTAAAAATGCACTTATGCATGTATGCCTCTGGGCTGTTCTTTCTTCTTTCTACACTGTGCAAGACTGACAAATAATATACTTAGGCATCATACTGTACATTTTTCATAAATCATTCCACATACCATCTACACACAACACTTATTGTTATTCCTACACTTATGATATTTATAATACAACTTTCTTGTATTTAGGCTACATGTTTGGGTCAGCAAATCTTAATTCATGTTGGTCATAAAATCAATTTCTACAGTGCAGTACAGTTGTAATACATGGGATTCAGCTGAAAATGGAACCCAGGCATATGATAACCCGATTGGGCACAACATGTGTCTAGACTGCCGATCTTGATCACAGCATGTACTATTACATTGAATCATCTCAATGCACTCACACATATTTCACATACAAGTGAATGTTTGAATCAGTCAACACAACATACAATGAGCAAAAACAAGACTAAAAGTTTTTTGTTGGGGGGGGGTTATTTACAACTATATTTGAGGTTTGATATCTTAACCTTTAAAAATGAAAATACATTAAAATTAGCATTGGCATTACAGTTGTAAAGTTTCCTCTTTAGGTTCTTGAACTGATGGATGAAAGCCTGAATAGCACTGATTATTCTGATGGCATGTCCGCATTGCATTATTATATACAATTGAATATTTTAATCAGTCAGCACAACATATATTGAGCAAGAACAAGGCTACATGTCTCAGTTAAAAATGGGTAGTCACCATCAGGCCCCAACTACAAGTATACAAAAGGGAAGGGGGTTTACAATTGTATTTCAGGTTAGAAATGCCAACCGTTACTAATGTCAATATTTAATTGCAAATGAAATTGTTTAACCTATTTATAAGAAAGTGAGAACGGAAACTATTTTGAGAATATACAACATACTAGTTTTACCTACATTTTTATATGGGTCAGAAAATTGGACTCTAACAGCTTTACAAAGACGAAGAATTGAAGCGGCAGAAATGAAGTTACTGAGACCTCTGGCAGGCTACACCCTTTATAACCACAAAACAAATGACTACATATGCCGCGAACTATGGATTACAGGCATACTAGACAGGTTAGATGAATACAGATGGAACTGGCTTTCACACTTGCAAAGAATGCCACAAAACCGAATCCCTTTGAAATCATACCACTACAGACCACAAGGAAGGAGAACAATTCGAAGACCGAAGAAGCGTTGGTGTGAACAGCTGTAACTCGGGAGACGGAACGGATCAAAGGGTCCAATCCTTGATGTTTATGATGATGATGATTGTTTAACATTTTGTGCTGTGATTAACACAAGGAAATTCTTTTAAATTCATGAATGTCAGTAGTGTGCAACAGATGATTTTTGTTGCAGAAATCTTAATACAAAGATTCCTAGCATATTTACAAGACAGTTTCTTGGTGTTTAAGTTTCTTTAAAAAGAACAATACATCAACTGGTGAAGAAATTTTGAATAAAAGGTTCCATGATAATGAAGAAGTGACAGCAAACATGTGTTCTTTCAGAAAAAAACATCAGATGATACTGGAGCATGATTTAATCTGTAAGACAGTTCACAAGAAAGTGGTATGCCAAAGTTACCTAATAACACAACCACGAAATTGCTTCATTTAAAACCATACAAATATACAACTGCACTTAAACTCCAAGGGGCAGACTGTGCTTGAAGGTTACGTTTTTGCACCTGGTTCTGTGAAGGAGTGTGCAGGGGTGAAGTTGATCCATTGCTAACTTATTTTACAGATAAGACATGCTTTCAACCCAGTGGCCACATAAATGATAAACATAAAACATACTCTCAGCAGAAAATCCCAGAATAATGAGATGCCATTACATGACATTTGGGTTGGAGTATGGTGTGCCATCAATGAGACAAGAATAATCAGACCCACCTTCTTTTTGGACACAATAAATACAGAAACAAACACTCAACAAATTGTCAATCTACTGGTTTGAAAATTTGAGTAATAAGAAGAGGGGATATGGGCTTTTCCAGCATGATGCTGCAATTGCCCAAACAGACAATAATTCTATGGCTGCCTCACATAACTTTTAGGGACCTGAATAATTAGTCATCCTTCATGACCTGTTAATTTGCCCAATTGGACACCACATAACTACTTTCTGAGGGGAAGTCTAAAGGACAATACATACAATACCAACCCATGCACAAGAGGAAAAGCTTAAGGGAATCATTGGGAGTGCAGTATTGACAATTTCTAGACATGAATATCAAATTTGTTGACCAGGCATCAAGCATTTCTGAGATTTGAAGATCATGTTCAACACTTGCTCTATCCTCTGGTAAATTGTATGACAGAGGTTTCCACAATGTGGCCCATGAGCCACATGCAGCTTGTGAACATCACTGGAGCAGCTCATCCTAGTTGCATGAAAAAATAACATTCAGGTAGTTTATAGACACACCAAGATCAAGGTGAATGACATTTTAAAACACCTGATAATGAAAGGAGACTCCTAAGTAACTGAAACTAACCTAATGCAGCTGGATGGACAGAAATATGAAGTCATCAATTTAGACAAAGTAATGTCCATGGCAACCAGGAATACAGAGGAAGTAGGAGTATAGTTCTACTCATTTTAACTGCGGCAGTAGATAGAGATATGTGGTCAACATCATGCACTGTTTGCTTTACCCCAGGAAAGAACCTTGGTACTCCCTAAACAGGAGGCAGACTGAGCCCTACAGCCATTCTGAACACTTGGAAAAGAGAAAAATCTTCTGTCCCAAGGAAAAAAAGTACTTTATTTCATTAAGAGAGTAGACTTCTCAACAAGCAGTAGGTCCTTGTGCTGCTAAGAGAAACTGCTGGCAGCAAGAAGTGTTGCTACAATACGTTTGCCTTCATAAAGACATGGCTCTTGCCTAAGTTGCCTACTAAAGTGCAGTATACAAACCTTGTCTAGCTAGACACCCATGTTACGCTAAATAATGCAAATTGTTAATGCTGACTGCATGATTGTATTTACAGATGCTATGAGCAGGTTCCACTTTCAGGTGTACAGCTTTCTCTATGTACACAGGCCAATAACTTATGAGTTAAAAATTAAATTAATTAAAATGTGATAGATAAACTAAGTGGAATAAAATTAAGATTAGTTTAATGTTATGCTTCTGCTCCCATTTTAATAAACTATATGTAATATGTAAACTGAGGAAATGAAATGACAGTGATTACATGCAGACAACATATGAACGCTAAGAATTAATAAAATTCAGTGAAAGCAGCTCTACCTAAAACATGAGTTATATCGTATCCATATTATAGAAATTAATAATATACAAGTATTTGGTTATAATATTATATATTGCTCACAATTTACAACATGAAGAGAAGCATGCCATTAAAAATATATTAATTTTATTTTAACTTATTTCCTTCCTAATTAATGATTTATTGTACTGTAATGGGGCCGGTTGCATGCACTCACCCATGGCTGAGAGAGCTCCTTTCCTGAATTTTATCATTGGCACATGTGGTTTAATAACCTATGGATAGAAAGAAATAATCACAGAATATAACTTTCCTGCACCTGAAAGATATTAAACTGTCTTTAACAATGAAACCTGGAAGTGCAAACAGCAACAGTTATGCTGCTAAAATAGATCTAGGGTTTACTTACTTAATTACTTACTTACTCTATAGAGCAGAGTCCTTCTTGAGAAGCTAACAAGTTTGCAGCTAGTCAAGAAATTCCCCGCATTTTACGGAACCCAAAGGCTCATTACCGCATTCACAAGTGCCCGCCACTGTCCCTGTCCTCAACCAGCTTCATCCAGTCCATACCCCCACATCCCACTTCCTGAAGATCCATCTTAATATTATCCTCCCATCAATGCTGGGTCTCCCTTGCGTCGGATTTATTTGTGAGATTTGGAGATTGGGTAGGAATGATTGCAAGGGGTCTCAATGTCCAGTTTTTCGTCGTTACAAAACACTCTCGAATTTACTGTAACGAGAGGAATGTGAGCTCAATGGCATCCGGTGTAACCTACAAGGTTATTCTGCAGCTCCGTCAGTACCGCCTAATCACATAATTTCTAATAGCAAGTACTCACTTGCCACGCTCTTGAAGTAGAAATACCAGCCATTTAAAATGCATACAAGCAAGAAACCATTCGACAAAGGACTGCCTTCTCCCTACACACCAATAAATATGCACTACCTTCCCTTAATAACAATCTCGAGCACGGCTGATTAGATCACGATGTATATATATGAACTGTGATCATGTACAGTTGGTTATATGCATGGATCAGAGTTAAGTAAGTCAATCATAATCCGTGGCAACGCGGCAACTAGTGCTGCCATCCAATTCGAGTAAGTTGGAACGAGGGTAAACAGCGCCTATACTGGTACTTCCGAGTACCATGCGTATTAAACTCGTTAACACACTCGATCATTATTACTGTACTTCCGGGGGGGGGGGGGAATTCTTCTAGTCGTTATCACAACTACAAATCCGCGTATACTGCACACATTAACAGACGTAGAGAAATTTAAATTACAAGATTTCAAAAAAAATGTGCATGTCAATTTACATGAGGAACTGAGATCTCATTTCTTTTACATTGCAAAATCTATACAGACAATTCTCTGTCTACATTTATCATTTATTGTATAAGAATTAATATATTTCCTATTGTTTATATGCTGGGCTTGTACAATTACAATTGATTTCATAAGTCCACTACATAAACAGTGGGACATCCCATAACAAAAATTCACATGTCTAACATACAAACTTAACCCTTCAGTGACGGAGGACATTTAAATTGCTACCTTCTCCACGGACAGAGGATTTTTAAATTCTCTACGTCTGCAGCGCCGTCGTCCATACGAGGTATAGACCTCCGATTCTTCACATGTCGCTGGATGCCATACGTAGTATAGATCCTTGAATGGGTGGATTCAGTCACCTCTCACATGCACAGTTTTTGAGCTATCAAATTGTGAGTGGTTTCTTTTTATTGCGAAAGAACTGTGCTTTCAGAATATGATAGTTAAAATAGTCTGTTTAGAATGTAACTTAATGTATTCAGGAGTTAATTTTTCTATTTAAAAAAGTCCAATGTCGACTGTCAACAATGTGAGCATTCAGAGTTCTCTCTCTTTTATTCAAACTGAAAGAAATAAAGCACCAGTCTGAACAATGTATCTTTGTAGCCTAAGACCTTAGGTTGCGTCTGCTGTTGGAGAATGATTCATAAATGCTATACTGCGTTAGGTAGTTTAAAATATTTTCCTCATCGCTTACTCCGGCGCTGCATGGACTTCATTTCTGCTGCTGGCTTGAAGTTAACACAGATATCATGTGTCATTTTCGTCTGTAGATAGGCAGAGAATAATTCATCCTTTCATTTGGTGTAGCTATCAACATACGTTCTGTAATTGCTGGTGTCAGGAGTGATACCTGGGGCACAGCAATGGCAGAAAAAACTCTGACAGGCAGTGAAGTGATGGAAATTGTGTACAATTCGGACGAAAGTTTCAGTGATAGTAGCACTGACAGTGTTAGCAGTAGTGATATTGAAACTGACGACATAGCTGTAGCAGACGCAAAATAGCAGCTGCAGTACTGGAAATTTAGAACCCTTATTTGGTCGTGGACATACACTGTTGATTGAAAACTTCTTCAACACTCCAGAATTATTAAGGAAGCTAAATATCGAAACTTCCACTGATTGTGTTGACACACTAAAACTGAACGGAAAGAACGTCCCCAAGTAAGTGAAAGATAAGAAACTGGAAAAGGGGGGAAATCATAACCAGATATTCGGGTCCAGTCACAGTACTAAAATTGCGTGACAAAAGAAATGTAACTATGGTGTCAACATACCACAGTGCAGACACACAGAAGGCTTCTAACAAAGGCAAGGAAACAGAGAAGCCTTTGTGCGTGATTGATTATAATCACAAAATGGGGGGAGGGGAGTGGATTTGAAGGAACAGTTGCTGCACATGTAAATGGTTGAGAGGAAAAAAATGATCAAATGCTACCTCAAACTTTTCAAAAGACAACTGAACTCTCCAATTCTCAATTCATTTGTTGTTTATCGATAAGTAACGGGAAAAAATATACAGCAGCTCTGGTACAGAATTCAGCTAGTGGAAGGTCTGTTTACGAATATGCGCGTGCTGCGGAGAAGAAGAGTGTACCGGGGCGACAGTCATCCGACAACACAGATCCACGGCTGACTGAAAGACATTTTCTGAGAAAAGTGGCACCCAAACCTGGAATTTAAAACTCCTCTGTCCCTGGAGAAGGCATTAATTTAAATGTGTTTCGTCACTGCCGGCCATTTATATGACGTATAGAGGCCGGGAACATGTGAAGAAACAGAGGTCTATACTACGTATAGAGGGCGACGCTGAAGGGTTAATATGTATAGAACATTGTTGTAAATGGAAGGAGATCTCAAACAGATAGCTAACACGAAAGGAGGTGTATAATGGTAAAACGTTAATTACGCTACATGTTATTAATGACTTATTAGCCCATAGATGGCCACCCATGTTAAAATAATGGTCAGAAATGTGTGCCAGACACTCTAATCCATAATTCTGAGGTGGCCGCTATTGGCCGAAACATGTAGTTATTTTTTGCTATTAAATACCATCATAAATCCATACTATCATAGTTGTAGTTTTGTGACTGATATTTACCTCACTATTACTTAATCCATGCCCCAGACATCCATGGTAGCAATAATCTGTGTGGTAGCCACCATTTTGCACGGGTTCAGCAACAACGCCTATTGCGAAAGGCAATGAACTAAGTACGAATACATGCGCGAGAAACGTCTCTATGAAGGTTGCAGAATGCAAAGTTGAGGAATGAACACATTTTAAATAAAAACATGCAGCAATAATTTCGGAACGCCCCAAGTATATACTATCCGAGAATAGAGTCCCTTGTTGTTCCTCCCATATATTAATGATCTTCCACTCAGGACAAAGAGAAGTTCTAAACCTCTGTTACAGCCTGTAAATAAAATTAGTGACTAATGAATTCTATGAGTAAATGGTTTACAGTGAACGAGTCGTTATTTAATTTATATACAACAAAAGTAATGAAATTTTGCTTAAATTTATAACAAAATGAGTCATTCAAGTTTTTTTATAAAGACAAATATATTAAAGAAATAATAAATATTGTTGGGAACAATAGTTATTTGGATTACACGGGGCATAATAATTTCCTGTAAAGGGAATTAAATGTGGAATAAAAAAATAGTAAAAATTGTTCCAAGTTTCAAATGTTATAAAAGGGGTAAAATGTTTGGAATATGACAACCTAATATTAATATCGATAGTAATAAAACGAAAGCCACATGGGAAATCATAAATACTGAATCAGGTAGGAATAAAAAAAAATGTGGAACACAGTTACTAAATTCTGCAAGTAAGAATACTGAAAACCAACTAACTATTGAAGTACTTAATACGTATTTTACTACTACTGTGGAAAAATATAAATAAAGAATTTGGTGTTAATTATTTTGTAAATAATGAAAGTAATAGTACAGATGATTTTATTTATTTAATGAAACATGCTATTAACATTCCAAATCCAAGCATGAATACTAAATGTACAACAACTGAAGAAATAGAAAATATAATTATGACCCTTAAATTAAAAAATTCTTCTGGAAATCTCAACTAGAATTCTAAAAATAAGCTCTCCTTCAATAAGCTCACCTTTGAATTATGTATGCAGTGAAGGTTTTCCTATGTGAGTTTTTCCTGACTGGCTGAAATATGTCATTATAGAACCATTATGTAAAAATGGTAAGAAACATGATGTGTTCTAATTACAGGACTGTATTCCTGTTAAACTTCTTTTCAAAAATTTTTGAGGCTGTAATGCAATCAAGAATTCTGAGACATTGAACTGAATATAATATTTTAATTGAACAATATGGATTTAGAACAAAATTAAAGACACACAATGTCACTTATAAATTAACACCTGAAATCCTAAATGCTATGAATAATAAATTAATAGTAGGAGGAATATTTTGTGATCTAGAAAAAGCATTTGATTGTGTTAATCATAATACATTATAAGCTAAATTAAAATTTTATGGATTAAATGGTAGGGATTTAGCACTTTATGCAATGTATGTACAAAATAGATACCAAGTACTATTTAATGATAAACAGGCATGTAATATAGTCCCGAGTTTGGCTAAAGTATTACATGATGTCCCTCAAGTTTGTGTTTTAGGACCTTTACTTTTTCTCATATATACAAATGATCTTCCTAAAATTATAAATTGTAAATCAATACCTATACTATTTGCAGATGACACCAGCATTTTGGTTGCATGTAATAATTTTATAGATTTCAATAATAATAATCTTTTCCAAATGTTAAATGGTTTAAAGTAAACCTACTTTCTTTAAATTTTAACAAGATGCATTTTACACATTTCACAACAATAAGAAGTAAAACAATTGATTTAAATATTAGTTACAAAGATAATCAATCTCTAATATTCCCCACACTAAATTTCTTGGCATAATTCTTCACAGTACATTTGACTTGGAGTAACCACATTGAAATGTTTTAAAAAAAAACCTGCTTGTAAGGTAATGTAATTTATTTGCTTTCTATAAATCCAAATTAGGATACAATCCTGTGGATATAGACATTGTCACATACATACTGACATAATACACATAGTGTTGGAAGAATCTTAGCTATAAATAAAGTACAATAATAAAAAACCTAAAACCAATTGTCAATTTAATTTTTAATGTAATATCTCTGATAGTTAAAATATTCTTTACTATTATAAAAGAGAATTTATGAGTAAAAACCTCTTTAAAACAGGTACTATCTCATCAGCTAAGTCCTTGATATTGTGAGGAAGATTGTTAAAAATTTTAATTGCTGAGTAGCACACTCCCTTTCGGAACTTTGTTAAATTAGCTGTGGGTGGATGTAAGTTGATTTTAAATCTTGTGTGAATACTGTGGATCTGAATATTTGTATAAAATAAATGTTTTTTATAACAAATACTGAAATTGAGAATGTAAGGGTAGTGTTTCTAATTTTTTTAACAGTTCCCTACGTGAATCTCTCATTCTTGAATTTGTGATGATTCTAATCACCCTTTTTTTAATTTTGAAAATCTTATCACTGTATGGTTGATTTCCTCCCAATTTATCCCACAACTCATAATTGAATGTATGTATGCAAAATAGACCATTCTTAAAGTTTCTGGAGACATTATAGCTTGTATCATTCAAATTACAAAACATGCTGTATTCAATTTGGACATCATTTGGTCTATATGAGCCTTCCGTGATGGGGAGTCATTAATGATCAAACCCAAACATTTTGTATTTGATGAGCTTGTGACATAATTACCCTGGTAGTTTTGTTTGAAATCATAATCCCAGCTATTTTTCATATTAAATTGTAAGTAATGTGTTTTATTGTAATTTAATATTAATTGGTTTACTTTAAACCAATAATTAATATCCCCAAATATTTTATCTATTTTTGTTTCAAAACTTTCCAAATTTGGACTAGTTACTATTATACTGGTATCGTCCGCATACAAAAGGATTATGGTTCCAATGGATGCTAAATTTGGCAAGTCATTTATATAGATTAAAAAAAAAAAGGGTCCCAAAATTGATCCTTGTGGTACCCCCAGTTTTATTTTCTCCAAGGTGAATTCAATACCATTATTATGACTTGAAATTACTTTTTTATATCTTCCATCTAAATAAGACTTTACTAAATTGTAAAATTTTCCTGATACTCCATAGAATTTCATTTTCTCCAATAGCACAGCATGATAAATGCAGTCAAATGCTTTATGGAGGTCACAAAATATTCCTCCCACCATCTGTTTGTTGTTCAGTGCTGTCAGTATTTCATTTAGTAATATATAAGAAGCATTTTTTGTTGACACTTCGTTTTGCAATGGTTATTTGGTTATATACTATATGATCTTTAATTATTAATGATTTAATGTTATTCTCATCAGTTAATTTACTTGTTTCTTTATGTATGATATTCCATGTGGTTTTCATTTTATTTTTTGACTTACTAATAACTTCTTTATAATACAGTTTGTTTGCTTCCTTTATAACTTTAGATAATATTTTTCAGTAGTGTTTGTGATATAACTAATGTTCCATTTCATTATTATCCCTCACCTTCAGATATAACTCTATCTTTCGATTACAAGAGGTTTTTATCCCTTTGGTTATCCAAGGTTTAGAAATTGTATTGAAGTTTGTATGTTTCTTAATAAAGCAAGAGTGAAAAATCCTTAAATATATATTTTAAAATTTACTGAAAGAAGTGTTAGCATCATCCTTCATAAAAATTTCTACCCAATTTTCATGACTTAGTAGTAAATGGAATTCCAGTATACTTTGGTCGTTGATGTTCCGCTTTATCATATCACATCATATCGTTTATTATATTCCATAAATCCATCATTGTGTACAGACACCACTGGATGTGGAACTTGTCAATGCAGTATATAAGTATAGTCATTCTACATAATACATAATACAATACATAATACATTGTTGAACAAACAAATTAAAATAGGTAAATAAAGTACAAGTTGAAATGTTCCTTCTATAAACTTAGGATTAGCATAATGCATTGTTAAACACTCAAACTAGAGTAGGTAAATAAGTATAAGTTGAAAATGTTCCTTCTATAAACAAAGATATACAGCTGTTGTAGTATTCTTTTAGTGAGTAATAAGAGTTTAGGTGGAGGTATTTACCTAGTTCTAATTTAAATCTTTTGACATCATTAAATGAATTTCTTATATTAGTGGGGAGATTATTAAAGGCATTCACTCCAGAATAGTATACCCCCTTCTGGTACAAGGTTAGGTTGGCCTGAGGCTGATAGAGATTGAAATTTTGTCTAATGTTGATACCATGCCTGTCTGAATTTACTTGGAACAGGCTTTAATTTTCCACCACAAACATCAAAAGTGAAAGTATGTATTGAGACTGTAATGGGAGAATCCTCAAGAGTTTAAATGGTTTTCTACAGGAATCTCTTGTTCTTAACCCCATAATGATTCTGAGTGCTTTCTTCTGGAGTCGAAAATTATGTAAAATATATGAGGAGTTGCCCCAAAACATTATTCCATAACTAAGAAGGGAGTGAAAGTAGGAGTAGTACACACTCTTCAATGCTTCCAAAGACATAAATGGTCTAATGCGTCTGAGAACATAGCATGCCTTACTCAGTTTAGGTATAAGTTGGGCAGTGTGATCCTTCCAAGACAGGGAGTCTGTAATTATTAGTCCAAGAAATTTTGTGTTTATAGTGTTCAAGATAGG
>Ga0136643_10011679_pt1 | contig 13043 bp, 5 predicted proteins | sample TergutLab28metaG_FD_96883 | JGI IMG/M metagenome (GOLD analysis project Ga0136643, IMG submission 96883) | Labiotermes labralis P1 segment gut microbial communities from Petit-Saut dam, French Guiana - Lab288 P1 (version 3) (version 3) | ecosystem: Host-associated > Arthropoda: Insects >...
ACCCTTGAAAAGTGTACCCCACCCTTGCGAAGTGTACCCCACCCTTGTAAAGTTTACCACCCTCCTTGCAAAATGTATCCCACCCTTGCAAAGTGCATACAACCCTTGCAAAGTGTACCCCACCCTTCCAAAGTGTACCGCACCCTTGCAAATTTTACCCCACCCTTGTAAAGTTTACCACCATTCTTGCAAAGTGTACCCCACCCTTGCAAAGTGCATCCCACCCTTGCAAAGTGTACCCCATCCTTGCAAATTTTACCCCATCCTTGTAAAGCTTACCACCATCCTTGCAAAGTGCATCCCACCCTTGCAAAGTGTACCCCATCCTTGCAAATTGTACCCCACCCTTTTAAATTGTATTCCACCCTTACAAAGTGTACCCCACCCTTGCAAAGTGTACCCCACCCTTGCAAATTGTACCCTACCCTTGCAAAGTGTACCCCACCCTTGCAATATCACTGGCACCGCTTAAATGTTAATTAATCACCAAAAATTGTGTAGGGAGAGAAGGTATAGCTCAGTCTTTCTTAATCCTCGGCACTACATGAAGAGGAGTGGTTAGGTGAACGGCCAGACTGTTGAAACCTCACGTGAAGAGCCCAGGGAACTCAGTGAATTAAAGTCTGGTGTACCGGCAGTCAGTCTGGACGGAGTACAGAAGTGAAAACTCTCTCTTCGCGCTGGGAATAGAATTTCGATTCTTTGGTCGTGCACCCCCTAACTTAGTCTCTATCCAGCTTTTCCCAACCAAGATTCCGCAGAAAATTGTAAAATAAATAGATACAAATTAAATACTGCGAAAACTACCAAATATGCAGCGAAATATCGCGGAAATTTTTGTCCAGCAACTGGCAATACTGCAGTAATGTACCTGCGCTGACAACAGCCTCTTAGCTCGTTGGTGTCCATTTTAATATTGTTACAGAGACGCCTCACCGGTGGCTACACCAAGTCTCTCCGCTAACAATAGGCTCCCAATCGACGAATTTCCATTAAACCTGATATATGAGTATTTTTCCAAAAGCTGTTGAGAAAATTCAGGTTTCATTAAAATCTGACAGGAATAACGGTTACTTTACATGAAGACCAACACACATTTATGATATTATATCTCGCTGAATAATTATTATAATTAAGAAATGTCCCAGACAAATTTGTAGAGAAAATCAAAACACATGTTATGTTCAGGAAATTATTCTTTTTTCCCGAAATTCGTGACATTTAGGAGATTTTGTGGAAAATTGTGGTACAGCCGGAGAGATCACAGCTGACCAAATGGCGCATGCCAATTGCATGCTGGATACCTGAGGCTAAAAATACACACACAGATTGTGTAATACTCATTGCTATTCCACAGCAATGACGGTTGCACGAACGTGCCTCAACGTTACGTTCTGTCTTGCTGACACGTTGTAACATTTCGGACGCATATGCCGCTTGCATGAATAATGACTTGCATAAACACAAAAACGTTGAAAATAGAAGAAAAAGCTGAAAATTCATGATAATTTCCTTACTATGAAATGGTTACTGTCGTGGGAAATCGCTTTTCAGTAACCGGTGTCGAGCAGCAAACAATGTTTAAACAGACCACGTTCTATATGATTTCCTAAATAAATATATAAGTAACCTAACCTAACCTAACCTAACATAACCTAACCTAACCTAACCTAACCTAACCTAACCTAACCTAACCTAACCTAACCTAACCTAACCTAACCTAACCTAACCTAACCTAACCTGGCAAGGGTATCTCAGTCAGTATAGTGACTAGGCTACGAGGTGGACGACCGTGGAATCGTGGTTCGATTCCCGTAAGGAATAAAAGAATTTTCTATTCTCAAAGCGCCCCGACCCGTTCTGGGGGGGGGGGTGCAGGCAGCCTCATATTCAAGGGATACCGAGAGCTGTTTATAGGGATTACAGCGGCTGAGGCGTGACGCTGACCACTCAAAAACACCTAGAACCGGGGTTAAGAACGAATGGATCCATGCTTCTCCTCCCCCCATACGCTTTCATACAGTACACACGGACACCTTCACTTTTACATTTTGCTCACTCCATGGAGCAGAGGTCTTTAGGAGTTTGCGGTTTCTAACCTAGTAAAGAAATCGGGCATTTTTGGAGCTGATGTTTCCGTACCGTTTATAAGGTCCCACCAAATGTATTAAAACATTAGTGGGTAGTTAAATGTGGGATTACATGTGCAAATGGACAAAGAAACGCGTGACATAATCAGCAAAAAAAAAAAGAGTTTTGAACTGGAAATGATATTACTTCAGTGCGTTCAAAGAATAACAAAATGCGTAAATTTCCATTAGGGACACGCTTTGCGATTCCCAAAATACATAACAGGCCTACATCTTCGGAAATGCTCCCCGTCAATACAAAGCGCTTTGTCACCTATGTGATGCTGCCTCAGCGGCATGTTGCGTTTCGCAGCACAAGAAAACAATTCCCGACACAACAAATGTATCAGTTGTGTCTGGCTACAAGGTCGACAGCTCATTGTCATGCACCCACAGTACACGGGTCTCCATTACTTCTGTCGTTTCAGTAGCCTTATATGTGTGACTGCAACAGGGATGTTCAACGTACACCGAACCTCGCATTTCTCTAAGTAACGAATATTCAGTACACGATGTTATCAATTTCTCCGTAAAACAGGCCATGAAGGACAAAAGGACCAGAGGTATGCCTCTACTCTTTCTTTAACCTTACACAAGATTGGGCGGATGGTCATCGTCATGCCCCCGGCCGCTTTACCCCCGGGAAATGGATCCGATACCCATTGTATAGGAGGCTGGCTGGGCCCCAGAGCTGGTACGTACGGATGCAGAAAATCTCGCCCTCCACTGGGGTTCGATCCACGGACTGTCCAGCGCGCACCAAGTCGCTCTACCGACTTGGTTATCCCGGCCTAAACACGTAGCTTTACCTATGGGAAAAGAATTCCAGAGGCTACGGACATCCCAAACAAATCTTGCAGATAGTCGAGTATAAAACTGAATGCACGTTAATTAGGAGGTCAGGGCTCGGTAGAAAAGCCAGATTGTCGCCTGCTAGATTATGGCACCAGAATACACGGTATCATGGTGCAGAATATCACCATATGAAATGTAATATTTTATCTTCGTTGTGGATTAAACAGCTGAAGTGCGACGTTTTTGCAGCATAGCTGAGCATTTTACTGCTTGTGGACAGCAACAAAACAGACATGGAGATTGAAAAGGTGGTGACAAGTGGCTGAAGATAGGAGAGAATTGTAAATTTAGAGGGAGAAGGACTGGTGAATACTCTGAATATGACAGAAAAAAAATATTGTAGACGTATAAAGTGACAATCTCTTTGAAGAAGTGCGGGAAAAATATTTGTCGTAACGGAAAATAATCATCCGGCGACTTACAGGCAGATCTGTCTATTATTTGTTAATATTATGTGTTACGTTATGTTTGGCTTGCTTCCTTTCTGTATGTGGTCTATTGCTATTCGGTTTAATGACGTTTCTTAAACACTACTGGTTCTATTCTAATGACTGTAATATGATCATATATATTATTAATTGTAAGATTAGACAGACTTAAGGACTGATACTTCCGTCTACTACTGGTTATCTTCACAGTCTTTGGGATTCCATATATATACAGGGCGATAAAAAATCTCTATGCACCTGCTGTCTGTATTGTAATCATCAGGTACACAGAGACTTTTTGATCACCCTATATTATTATTATTATTATTATTTAGCAGGCTGCGCAATGTTCCCACATCTTCCTGCGCCCATTTGACAATTATATTATCTTCTTCCTCCAGTTGCCTCTGTCATTCAAGTCTTCTTCCATTAATCCCTTTTCTCCCAATCAGTCCTCTAATCCCTTCAGCCCAGGTAAGTTTAGGTCTACCTCGTTTTCTTCTTCCTGGTGGGCTCCATTTCATAACTTCTTTTGGCAATCTCCCCTCTTACATTCTTTGAACATGTCCATATCATTGAAGTTGTCTGGTTTTAATATCATCTAAAAGAGACGTTACTATATTTATTTTTTGTTTAACAATAGTATTACTAATGTTGTCCTTCCTGTAAATTCGATCAGAGCGTCGCCAAAAATCCATTTCTGTGGAATTTAGTTTTGCTACCTTTTTTACACTATATATATATATATTTCTGGTACGCACAACAATACATATTACAAAAATATTACTTTTGTATGATTTTTTTGTTTATATATTTTATCTACTTTCCTTTCCTTATGTGTTCCTTTTGGTTTCCTATATATCTACATTCAAAGTTAAACTTATTATTTCTTTATTTTCTTCATGTCTCTGATTCGTGATATATCGGATTCTCCCTCCGTATCCACCAATAAAAAGCACCAAAGCAGCTGGCTAAACGTGTCACCGTAACATCAGACCTTGTTCAGCCCTTCAGCCATTAAAATTAATTATTGTTTCGAAATAGAGAAAACTGGTTTCATTTACACAAAACTAATTTTTTAATGGCTGACCTCGAAATGAAGTTTACTCTGTCCGACACGTAAATCTTCTTGTTTTATATCAGAGAATGATTCACATAAAGACATGTTGCATTTCTCATTCTTCTGTCTTTGTAGAATTGTTCATGTTATACGATTTGGTCAAAACGAATTTCCTGTTTTTCAATTAATGTAAGTCGGAGTTAAAGCAGAGTTAATACAGTGTAGAATGGGGGTGAGTCAGAGTTGAATACAGCATAGAACGGTGTTAAACCGGAATTAAATATAGTGCAGAACCGATTTAAATTAGAGTTAAACAGAGCGTAGAACGGAGTTAAATAAAAGTTAAATACAGTATAGAACTGAGTTAAATCAGAGTGAAATGCAGTATAGAACGGAGTTAAATTGGAATTATATACACTGTAGAACCGAGATAATTCAGAGATAGAGTGTAGAACGGAGTTAAATAAAAGTTAAATACAGTAGAGAACTGAGTTAAATCAGAGTGAAACACGGTACAGAACGGAGTTAAATTGGAATTATGTACAATGTAGAACCGAGATAATTCAGAGATAGAGTGTAGAACGGAGTTAAATAAAAGTTAAATACAGTACAGAACTGAGTTAAATCAGAGTGAAACACGGTACAGAACTCTTCCACATATCCTGTCAGTGCAGCAACCGTACATCTGTCTTTCTATAGAAGACAGTCATCTTTTTCGTCGGTAACGCGCTGTTTATAAGTGCTTGTTTTCTCTTATATTTGTGTCACTGTGCCTGATAACGGTTTTACGAACAAGCCGACACACGTAGCACGTTTTTGACGATCAAGTTATTGTCTGAAAGTATAGTTACGATTGACAGTGCATTTGGTTAATGGGTATGATTGACAGTGCATTTAGTTAATGGTTATGATTGACAAGTCATTTGGTTAATGGTTATGATTGACAAGTCATTTGATTAATGGTTATGATTGATAAGTCATTTGGTTAACGGTTATGATTGACAGTGCATTTTGTTAATGGTCATGATTGACAGTCAATTTGGTTAATGATTATGATTGATAAGTCATTTGGTTAATGGTTATGATTGACAGTGCATTTGGTTAATGGTTATGATTGACAGTGCATTTTGTTAATGGTCATGATTGACAGTCAATTTGGTTAATGATTATGATTGATAAGTCATTTGGTTAATGGTCATGATTGACAGTGCATTTGGTTAATGGTTATGATTGACAGTGCATTTGGTTAATGGTTATGATTGACAGTGCATTTGGTTAATGGTCAATAATTCATTTGATGTTCGTGTGACCGTGCATCACTGATACAATAATATAAACAGCCAACTAGATACAACAATAATAATTTTATTAATAACTTCAATCAGCTCAACATGTTTCGGGCGATAATTTCGCCCATCCTCAGGAGGTTCCACCTCATCCTGGTCACCAGCAGGTAGCATCGTCGGTGCATTATACCGCAAACTGTAAACACAGTCTAGTGCTCCCGAGGATGGGCGAAATTATCGCCCGAAACATGTTGAGCTGATTGAAGTTATTAATAAAATTATTATTGTTGCATCTAGTTGGCTGTTTATATTATTGAGTCAATAAAGAGTTGCTCCAAGATATCCTACAAACAATTAGCTTAACTGTTCAGGATGCTGCCTTCTGTCGCAAGGAAGGAACCTAGTTGCTCTCTCTTAGGGTTTAATATTTATGCCCTGAGGGTGGAGGCAACAGAATTATCCGAAACATTGTTATCTACCACAACACACGGCGCACACATTCCACAGGACAAGAGTGCGGGCAGCCATTGCTATGAGGACGTCATATATCAGAGGCATGACGCAGCTGGTAATTACCTTTGAGAAATTAGGCCAAGTTTCAGATGAAAGTTAAAATTCTTTCCTGTTCAGAATACTGATGAAGATTATTTACTTGTTATTCGTATTTAAACAACCTAACTGACAGAATGTTGCCTTTCTAGTGGCTAGAACTTCTAATTCGGAATGGTGAGATCGCGGGTTCTGACTTACGTTCTCTGTGATTTTCCTCAGAACGTCGAGGGAAATAGAAGGAAATTTGTATAGGTCTCATTTGAATAGTTGGTATGCGGGCAGAGGTACGACCCTCCTTATTTACTCCATGCAGCAGAGTCTTTCTTCAGAAGCTAACCGGTTTTCAGCTAGTCAAGAAATTCCCCGTATTTTATGGAACGCATTCACAAGTGCCCGCCATCTGTCCCTATCCTGAGCCAACTCGATTCAGTCCATACCCCCCACATCCTACTTCCTAACGATCCATCTTAATATTATCCTTCCATCTGCGCCTGGTCTCCCAAGTGGTCTCTTTCCTTCAGGTTTCCCCACCAAAACCTTGCTTACGCCTCTCCCCTCTCCCATACGCGCTACATGCCCCTCTCACCTCATTCTTCCCGATTTTATCACCCGAAAAACACGGAGTGAGGTTTACAGATGATTAAGCTCCTCATTTTGCACCTTCTTGTTACCTCGTCCCTCCTAGTCCCAATATTTTCCTGAGCACCCTACTCTCAAACACCCTCGGAGGTATGACCCTCCTGCATTCCGAATATGAAGCACAGATACGTTGACAAATTCAGCTGGAAATAATACCCGATGACACAACTAACCCTGATACTTTTTATTGTGGCAACACGTTTCGACCTTAAAGTGTCATCATTAGGCTAGCATTTAGTGCCACTTAAAAAGAGATATATAACGCTGATTTATATCTTTCGTTTTAAGTGTAAGTTTTAAGTTTAACCTCAGCACTAGATGGCGGTGGATAATCAGGTTCCGGTCCCTTCACTCCCAGGAAAGAGACCGGGTACCAACTGAACAGGTGGCCGAGTGCAAAAGGTTCAGTAAGAAGCGCCTAGACCACTATCACAGCCACCTGCTGTAACCACTCCTATTGCTATCAAACCGCATGCACTGAACTGTCTGCTGTAAATAAACAACATGGCATGGAATACACTATCTAAAGTAAAGTTCAAACTAGAACAGGTCACGAAGGCCCAGAGGTGGAGTAGAGGTATAGATCTACTCTTTCTTTAACATCGGAGCTAGATGGGGTGGGTGGTCAACGCCACGCCCCGGCCGCTTTACCGACGGAAGTGACCCGGTACCCATTGTGTAGAAGGCTGGGTGGGCTCCTGGGCCGGTCTGGACAGGTGCGGAAAATCTCGCCCCCACAGGGATTAGATCCCCGGACCTTCCAGCCCGTAGCGAGTCGCTGAACCAACTGAACTATCCCGCCGTACATACAGTACCTACAGCCCGTTATATCTAAGACCTACAGGAAAAGATGTCAGTCAGGCCACCTACATATGCGTGGTGATAGAGTTTTATGTCCGAAATACTGAATGTGAAACTAGGAAAAGGTATGTAGTCATACACAACTTAATCACTGAAGTGTATTTAATGACTATGCGATGGGAACAACTACATGTTTCGGTCTGTATTGGCCATCATCAGGTTGTCTAGGGAACTTAAGGGCTAGCTATATGCTAGGCCTTAATTCCATAGACAACCTGATGATGGCCAATACAGGCCGAAACATGTAGTTGTTTCCATCGCATAGTCATTAAATACACCTGAGTGACATTGTTGTGTTTGACTACATAACTTTTCCTAGTTTCACACACACAACGGGGATGACATACTTCCTAGAATGAATGTGAAAACTTCGTTTAATTGAACTATTTCAGGGCAGAGTTCAGTGGCAGCCTTTGTAAACACGATTCAATAACAATGAGCTAATTTCTTAACAAGTTGACTAAAAAGGAACTCTCTAATTTAAATAATAAGCAACTGAAATGTTTCACGTAGTCTTTATATTACAGACGTAACTCACGTGGTAAATCACGCATCACGGACAGAAGACTTTTGCATTGAAGATGAAGACAACAGAAGCCTTAGAAGCAGAGGTACCTTTCTACCAGACCATACGGCGGCACTTGCCAGAAGACCGTAATCTGTATACGCACGGCCCCGTATTCCAAAATTTTCATACACAAAATATACATTCTTTAAAGGCACTGAAAATAATCTTTTCCTCTCTTTACATGTATTGTTAAATGTACTGACAGAAGGTCGGTTATTTAAAGACTGCGTAACAAATGTAGTGCTCATTTAGCGTATTATATGAATGTTTATCAATTTCATTCATTGGATTTAGAAGGAGTGGGGGGTTTCGCGGTCCTGCCCCATTTCCAGGTAGCCTCTATCCCAGCATTTGTCTAGAGAATCTCATAGAAAATATCGTAAACCTTTGTCAAAACCCGACTGATATTTGAACCGGATACCTTCCGAATAAATCTCAGTAATGTCATGGCTTCAGCTACCTGTAGACTCGGTATTTTGAAACTGCCCTTCACTCGCAATGCACCAATGTAACCACATAATAGGTTAATTAGCATAGTGCCCCCTATTTGCTGTGACCTTTCTGCGGAATGGATGCGTTTGAGAGTATTTAGGAATGTATTCCAAACATATTTTGCAAGAAGCCTCATACAGTTCTCCGGCCCAAAGCAATTTGCCTCATCTTGCCCTGGGGCTCTTTGTTACGGAGCCTGGGTCATGGTGGTTACGTCACTTCGTTTGTCGAAAGTAGCCGAATTAGAAACACGAACAGCCAACAAAAAGGGTAGGTCGGCATCTCTTCTCAGTACTTGTTTTGTTACCGCAAGGCCACATGCACTTATTCTGAACCCGGACAGTGACTATTTCGTGTTGTTAGAAAAGGAAAGTAACGTTTACTCTCTTCGCGCCGTGATGGTATATAGAAGGAGTAGAGGTACAGATCCACTCATTCTTAACTCGGTACTATATGACGGTTGGAGGTTAACATCACGCCCCGGCTGCTTTACTCCGGAAATAGTCCATGGTACCCATCGAACAGGTACGCGGTGGCGCAGTTGATTGAGGCACTGCGCTACCAGTTGGAATGTGGCGGGTTCGATTCCCGATAATGTCACTGGAATTTTTCGTTGACATAATCCTTCCGATCGCACTATGGCCCTGGGGTTGACTCAGCCTCTAACAGAAATGAATACTAGGAATATTTCTTGTCGGTATAGCTGACAACCTTACCATGTCCATGTGCCGATTGTCTTCAAATCTGGGAGCCTCAATTTCCTGGAACACTCTGGGCCTTTCAAGGCCTGTAATGGGATTGAGTTAACTTTACACATCGAATAGAAGGTTCAGTGGGGCTCAGAAATTGACTGGGCATTTTGGTGTACAGAAAAAGGATAGATTCGTCTTAAAACAGTAATTGGCTTGTATCTTGTTCTGAAACACGAGAGCTGTCACGAGATGACCGGGCTCATGTAAGATTTTTTATGAGATAAAGTTATTGTTTTATGAGATAAATTTACTGTTTTATGAGATAAAGTTACTGTTTTCAGAAATAGATAAATATATGCAGGGTTATTCGAAATGACTGTCGGGGTTTTAACAACTTGTCATACACAACAGACTTCAGATAGCAGTATATGTCTTTTTTTATTTAATAGAACAACACACTAAGGTTTTGTTACATACCTTACAGGTGCTCTATATGTGCACCCTTTGTGATTCTACAAACATCAACACGATAATCGATAATAACCGCTGACATGCTACAAACAGTTTGGAACGAACTCGATTATCGTGTTGATGTCTGTAGAATCACAAAGGGTGCATATATAGAGCACCTGTAAGGTATGTAACAAAAACTTGAAGTGTTGTTCTGTTAAATAAAAAAAGACATATACTGCTATCTGAAGTGTATTGTGTATGACAAGTTGTTAAAACCCCGACAATCATTTTGAATAACCCTGTACACCCTATATTTTCCTCCCCTTTTACACTTTGGTTATCAAGGAGGTTTTCTCCTTCTTAATCACCCATCAAAATCACAAATGCAATTCTTTTCGTTCCCGCACGTTCTACACACCCGGGCTTTCTCATCCTTATCATTCTAACTCAGTAACATGACCAGCAGTCCTCGCATGCAACATTGTTACTGTATGTTAAATTGTGGCGAAGAAACTTGGTAAGTATAAAGCAACAATACACGTAGAAAGAGGTCATTGTAGAGCAATCCCTGTACAGGTCTGGACAGGCCCTGAGGGTTCCAGGAGGCTGAAGTTCCCAGATTTCAAGAAAATCGGCACATGAAGGTGATAATTTTGTCTGCCTTACGGCCGCCTTTACCCTCAGGAGGGAGGATTACGTCAATAAAAAATTCCAATCGAACCCGCGACCTTCTAACTTGTAGCGCAGTGCTCCCATACTAATAACAACAACACGATGATTCAGAGAAACGTTGAATGTTAACCTTTGTATTATGACGTAATACAGACATGCGTGTGGGCCGGGATATATCAGTCGGTATGGAGACTCGCTACGGGCTTGACGGTCCGGGGATCGAATCCCGGTGGGGTTGAGTTTCCGTGCCCGTCCAGATCGGCCCTAGTTCCCACCCACCCTCACATACAACGAGTAACGGGTCTTTCCCGGGGGGAAATCGGCCGGGGCGTGGCGCTGACCACCCACCACATTTAGCGCCGAAGTTGAAAGAAGAGTAGAGCTATACCTCTACTCCCCCTCTGGGCTTTCGTGGCCTGTTCTAGGGTGAATTTTACCTTTACTTTTACATCTACAGATATAAGTAATAAATGAGACGCACACATTTCAAACTGAAAATATTTCAATTGCATTAGAGTCGGTGGAACCTCCAATAACATTTCAGAAACGGGTTTGAATGAAGCGACAATAAAAGAAAAATATAACAACAGACTGAATAAAGTAACTATTTAACTGTTTACAGCAGAATATTTCATAAAGTGTTAAGAATTAATGAGTGAGTCAATAAAATTCCAACATTTACGGAGTGTTTGAACTTATTGTCATGTTCAAAATACCGTAACAGACTGACGACATAATGCTATTTTTCTGAAAGTCCTTACAATTTAACAAATGCAATCAATGGGAAAAATATCGCGTAAGCAACAATGTAACAGAACAGACAACAATGCAGGCTGGAAAAGCGATGACAGAAGTTTGGCTGAATCATCAGTTATGTTAACATAAATGCTGCAATACTTGTAAGTGTGCACAAATGTATTTGGGTTCAAACTGGTTAGGAAACTCCTCTGTTAGCTCATAACAGTCTTACATATTCGCCCTCCTAAGGAACTGTATAAACAGTGTCAGCTGCAGTGTAATATTGCTACAGGCGGCGGCAAATTCCTACACCAGACTTAGTACCAACCAGATAAACTTTCTAGAAATTGGTCACATGTATTAATATGAAACCTCCAGTCAGTACAAAGAAGACCTTCACACCTGTCGTAACTGTGTAGAGATTTCTATTTTCACCTTTCTCAACATGGTCAAATATTTGCCAATTAATAATCGTGATATGAAATACCGCAGAGCAGCGAAAACTAACTTCCTTACGTAAAAAAAGCTTGACAATGGATTATATAGCCTCCAAAATGTCAACACACTACAGGCCCACGTGACAGCTCCCCTTCCCAGTGCTGTCAATCCACCACCTCACACTACATGTAAATTTGAAGTGTAAGGTAAAATAAAGAATTTTGCCGTGCACGTCAAGAAGCTATGGGTAGTAGAGGTGAGGCTCTATTCATTCTAAACCTCAGAACTAGATGGAGGTGAGCAGCCAGCTGCAGGCTTCAGGGGAAGGATCCCGGGTCAGCACTGATTGAGATGAGCTCTTTCTAAGTGTTCTATCGGATTGGGCGTGTCTTCAAATTTCACCTGAAGTTAGAAGGAAACCCGGTTTCCGTTAATGCCGTATTCTGTTAAAAATTAAGAGAATGGGCGAAGTCCATATGTAGGAGATTGTTCAATAAGGTAAAAAAAGTTAAGCAATCCCATTACTGGCCTGGACAGGCCCTGAGGGTTCCAGCAGGTTGAGGCTCCCAGATTTTCAGACAATCGGCACATGAAGATGGTAGGTTTGTCATCCCTACGCACCGGCCGCTTTTACCCCGCAGAAAATATTCCTGGTACTCATTTATGTTAGAGGCTGAGTGGTGCCATAGTGCGGCCGGTGGTATTATGTCAATTGCAGTGAAACCAACGGGAATCGAACCCCTTACCTTCCGGTTGTAGCGCAGTGCTTCAACCAACTGCACCACTGCGTGCCCGCTGATTATTCACTAAGGGAATGGTTAATCAACTAACCAACCAAATACCGATTGTATTGGTTACTACTGACGATTAAGCAACTAATAGAACAAGAAAGTGACCAAAACTGAAAAATCAAAGAAAAAACGTTCTATCCAGCTGTATAATTTGTCGATGTCGCGTAACATTAGCCAATGAGGGAGTCACAAATAAATAGGATATATAAATGAGTCTGAAGAGGTAGGGTACAATATAATGAAACCTTGTGCTGAGATGTGTGGATTAAATGGCTCAAAGTTGCGTCAAATTGTGAAATTTTATCGTGCGGTACACGACAAAGGGTTTTACATCAGCAACACCACCACCACCACCACCACCACCACCACCACCACCACAACCACCACCG
>Ga0136643_10011680_pt1 | contig 13040 bp, 10 predicted proteins | sample TergutLab28metaG_FD_96883 | JGI IMG/M metagenome (GOLD analysis project Ga0136643, IMG submission 96883) | Labiotermes labralis P1 segment gut microbial communities from Petit-Saut dam, French Guiana - Lab288 P1 (version 3) (version 3) | ecosystem: Host-associated > Arthropoda: Insects >...
AGGTTTTTCTTGGTTTCCCTGTGTCTATAAGCAAATGCTGAGATGGTTCCCAAGATTCCAAGTTGCCACTACATGCTTCTCATATAGCCCTCCCGACTTAAATCTAGTAGTAACCAATTTCATATTTTGTTTACATGTAAAATAACCACTGCCACCGGGTAACAACCCAATTGTAGTAAATAAATATATTATTATATTATATTATATTAGAATTGTCCTAGTGCTGGTGAGAACATCGGAGCTGTTATTTCGAACAGTGAATATATAAATTCAGCTACGGAAATTAATTAGTAAATAAGTAAACACACTTTTGATTTGTTATGAGTGTACTGTTGTAGTGTATAGGAGTGAAACAGAAGTTGTGATTGAAATGGAAACGATAAGACTGAGTATATGGGAGAGGGAAATATTTAGAAAGATGTATGGACTAGCGTTAGTGCAAGGAATATGGAGAATAAGAGGTAATCAGGCCTTGAGGGAGCTATATAGAGAACTAGACATAGCTGCAGAGATTAAAAAGAAGAGACTGGCAAGGATTAGACATTTAGTAAGAATGAATCAGGGAAGGACAGTTAAGAGAATATCTAGAAGTAAAGAGGATGAAAGTAAAAAAGGGGAAGGTCTAGAATTAGATGGGTAGAAGATGTAAAGAATGATCTACGGGAGATGAAGGTTAAGTGAAGGCGGAAGAAGGCATGGATAGGGAAGAATGAGCTTCCGTAATTAAGGTGGGCAAGGCCGTGGAGCCGTGGAGCCAAAGAGTGAGTAAGTCAATGTGTAAGACAAAATTCTATGTTCTTGGAATTCGACGATTGAAAAAAAACTCTGTTTTTGTCTTCGACGAGCAAACATGTGAGCTTACTTTGGTCTTTGGCGTGTGGCAATATTGTTTTAATTTAAATTTTGAAGTATACAAAGTGTTTAGACATTTCAATCCTGGTTTGAATATTCTAAAATACCTTCGATTACGATTACATAAATACACACATTAGCCATATTAAAAAGGAATCCAAACCTCCATATCCATAATACTCTATTTTAAAAACCATTTTAATGAATACACCTACGTCCGGCGGCAAAGCAGCTTTCATTGTTAGCAAGAATTGTCCACAGTAATGTGACGTAGAATAAAATAATTTATTAGGTGTATAGGCATTTCTACGTCATTGTACAGTCTGATAGCATAAAATATCAGAAGTTTTATCAGCTTATGCCGGTTTTCCTATGATTAATCTCCGACAAAGCCGGTCCAAGGGGCCGCGCGGTCTAAGGTGTATGTCTGCGGCAACCCTTCTGCTGAGATAGTGGGTTCGAATCCCGCCGGGGTCAAGGATGATTTTCTGTTGGGAGTGTTGTGTGTTGTCAGGTGGAGGTCTCTGCGACGAGCTGATCACTCGTCCAGAGGAGTCCTACCGACTGTGTGGCGTCGTTGTGTGTGATCTAGAATGTAGTGTGTTGTCAGGTGGAGGTCTCTGCGACGAGCTGATCACTCGGTCAGGCGAGTCCTACCGACTGTGCTGCCTCGCTGTGTGTGATCTCGACACCTCGTGAACGAGGCCGCCATGGCCCACGCTGGACCGCAGCGGCAAAGGAAAAAAATCCCCGACAAAAATTTTCGGCTCCATACTATAAAGTGACTGTGAAGTGACCCACAAGCCACGACATCCGGGAGAGGAGGTTGCGACCTTCGTTTCGCACCTAACAGTGTTGACTGTAGCTCTTTATCTGTAAGTAATATTAATTTCACCAGCTTTTGTACTTACTTACTTACTTACTCCATGGTGCAGAGTCCTTCTTGAGCAGCTAACTGGTTTGCAGCTAGTCAAGAAATTCCCCGCATTTTACGGAACCCGAAGGTTCATTACCGTACTCACAAGCGTCCGCCACCTGTCTCTATCCTGGGCCAACCCAATCCAGTCCACAGACCCACATCCCACCTCCTGGAGATCCGTCCTAATATTATCAACCCATCTATGCCTAGGTCTCCCCAGAGGTCTCCTTCCCTTCGGTTTCCCCATCAAGACCCTATACTCCCCCCACTCCTCACCGATACGCGCCACATGCTCAGCCCATCTCATTCTTCTCGATTTTATCACCCGCACAATATTGGGTGAGGAGTACAAATCATTTAGCTCCTCGTTATGCAATCTCCTTCATTCCCCCGTTACCTCCTCCCTCCTTTGACCAAATATTCTCCTCAACACAATGTTCTCAAACACCGTCAGCTTCCTTTCCTCCCGCAATGCCAACGACCAAGTTTCACACCCATACAAAACAACAGGCAAAATTATAGTTCTATGTATCTTAATCTTTAAATTTCACTAACTCTTGATACTCATGTTATATTAAATAACATAAGCAGAATAATCAGAATATCTTGTTGAGTATAACTACAATAACACACTTTATAATTCAGCATAAACATTCGGCTTTCCTCTATTGCAATTTTTCTATTTCAAGTATCGTTTCTTTCAAGATACAACGCAAAAAGAAGATTAAATATTCAGAGTCTGTTTTATTTACGTCTCGGTTCTAACTTCTAAACTACCTTTTTTTGTTACTATTGATACCATCCGTGATGGTATGATGCATTCATATCTTTCCAAAACATAAATTTTGCGGCACTGGATGCAGTCATAACGACGCTCTTCATTTTCTCTTAACGACTGCATTCCCTTATCTACCCACGCGTCATCTAATGGCTGAACTGCACTACACACTGTGTGTCAGTTGCTTTGAACAAAGGACAGTGGACGTCTGGCTGATATCTAGAACTACAAGGTACATTACACAATTACCACCTCGTTTTTTCCACAATTTCTGAATATTTTAATGTAGATATTTTTAAAACATAAACTTTATAGAAAACGTAAAAGGATCAATAACAGTCTTCCTTAAATATACATTCTGTGGCCCCTGGCAGTGGAAATGGAGAGGTAATTTAATACCAGAACGTCACTGATAATATCTGAACATAAACTTTACACTTGATAGCTAACTGCACATTGCTGTAAAGCTGTAATTTAAGCACAGCTCCATCCTGTATGAATTTGTTCATTGTGATCTCATTAATTAAGATTTATATCAACTGTACTTACCGATCGGGCTTGGGTCCGCGGAAGATAACAAAAATTAGACGAAGGAAAGAACACCTAGAAAATGGATACTGCGGGGAAAAGTAATAGTAATTGTAAATTCAAATTTCAAACGTAACAATGCTGTAGAATGAGAACCAACTATATGCTACTTATTATTTTATTGTACTTCATATAGGCTGAACATGTTTCGGGCATTATTACGCCCATCATCAGGAGTTCGCAACTATGATGTTGCTTACCACATTGGTCGTTTCGTTCTTGGTTTGCTGTAGGTTGGAGGTTAGGTGCGGTTAGGCTGGAGTAGTGTCCGGGCTGCAGGCTATAGCACCTGCACGATCCAACAAGCATCGAATGTAACAATGCCGTTGCAAGTATACTGACATGTCACAAACATAAATTATCCTTTCCTTGTGTCTTGTTACACGTGTATCTCATTAAAAATGTTTAAATGAATGATAATGATTTAAGGTCTTTGCTCTTGTGTGTTGTTAGGTAGCTTATGTTGGCAGCCCTTTAGTGTATCGGCAGATAACTACCATCCTACGCAGCATAACAAACCAGAATAAGACTTTATCTACATCGTGTTGGAAGACTGAGATCTCGCCTAATGATTTATAATTTTTCGGATTTTCACAGCAAAAATTATTTAGAACGTAACCAGCCGGGCTGTGATATCCTGCAATCTTGCATATTATAAACGTTCTCAGGATCATGCTACTCAAATATTTTACATTTTTCTAATTATTTTTCCTATTCCGCCTTCAGTAAAGCTGTAAGTGTTTTGTTCCATACCAAGGAGAGTTTTCCCAAAATTCTCTTGTCCCTGCAAACTCTCCGATTCTTTTGTGTGAGTAATCTGTAGCACAATGAGCGAATTTATTTGTTTTCAGGCATCTAGTGTATTCCAAGGAATTTACTTTGCATTCCTCAGTTCTGTAATTGATAATACATTTCCTTTAATTTCAACGTTAGTGTAGCTAGATTTGATTTTGAGAGGACGTCCAGAAACATCCCTCAGAATTCTCATTTAAGCAATTTTTTTTCCTGTTCCATTAGTGGAGAAACTCTCAGAACACGACTGTATGCATTACTGCCACTTTATATTATTTATACTTGGAATTTAAATAATTGATTTCGTACTTCATTCGAGTGCAGCATAACTTCTCAAATTTCGAGGCATATCTGAACCTTAACATCATTTTATGTAGCAATTGTTAAGACAACAGACACATTAAATTTTGATTGTGTTGACTTTTACTTCCAAATGTTTTGTAAAACTGATTTCGTGATGTGAGAATATAAGTTTGGGAAGGTTTAGCTAATCTTATTTCTTATTCCGATTTTCTTATTAAACTTTTTCTCAGTACATTTTCATTCTCAAAATAACACAAATTCAGAACTTTTACATAAACCCTTTTGATTGAGAAGCACAAATGCCTGAAAATATAACCTGGGAAAGGATCATTCACAAATATCTTGGAATGATATTGACACTAGAACATATTTAGACATATTTTACAATATATATATTTATTTAGTAGATCTACAAATGCACACTGCACTTGCTGATCTACTCCACAAATTTAGACATTCCTTTAATGCACGGATAAGGACCATAAAAAGTAATTGAAATTTTTATGAAAAATTTCGAATACTAACAGTAGGAAAATATTTAGAATTACAAGGCGTGTTATAGAAATTGTCATATTTCCCGTTTCTATAAGGGGACGTGTAATTAGGGATAGAGCATAGGCACCTGTAGGAATGACATGGTACCTTCAGACTTTCTAATGTTTGGTCACGACAGTTACACTTCTACGAACGCGTGAGCTTTTTCTATCCGCCTGTATTAAAACAGTCTGCAAATTGTCAAGAAGTTTTTACTCACGAAAACCTATATCAGTTGAATATGTTTCCTAACCAGATAGTATCACAAACTCCAGCAATAAAACCGCTCTGTCCGCCATGTCAACCAGCAATCTATTTTCTAAAACATCCTGCTACAAGCCACCACAGTGAAATTTATATGCTTTAGAACTTACGTTTCTACTGTACATTCTATTCAGTCTGTACACAGCAGACGAGTCCAGTAATTCCATGTGATTTGTAATTTTACATCTGTGTATGTACAATACGCATGTTCACTACAACTGTACATCTTACCGTATCATTTTATGTCAATGTTATAAGATGTGGTCACCAGATACGTTGAACTTTGACTCTGAGGGAGAAGGCCAAGAGGGCTTCTGGCGGTCAGCATGCGACACGTATTTGTACTCACTTAAAGATATCTGCAAAAACTCTTGTTAACGTATGAAGCCAAGGAGCTCCAGGACAATGTCTTCTATGTCTTCTGTTAGTCGTAGAAGTGTCGACTGCAGGAGTTGAGGATTGCAGGATCCAGAGAAACGACATTGACTGAAATTTCATGTACGCCATACTTTTGATTTACAAACATATGTGTTCTAATGTAGCTTGAATAGCTCAGGCGATATAGTGATTAACTATTGGCTAGAGAGCCAACGTGTATTTTTCCATGCCCGAGAAAGACAAGAAGTTTATCTGTTTTTCAAAAGTCTATATAATTTCTCCGAACGTCGCCACCTCTCACTCAATGGGTAGAGGGGCCATTTTCCCAGGATAAAAGCCAGAAAGCGAAGTTGACCACTGGCCTTTATCAAGAGCCAAGTTGAAGAAAAAATGAAGCTAAACTATACACCCTTTACGCCTTAATGGTATGGTTATGGATAAATTTACAGTTACCTGTGCATTCAAATTGTGTGTGACGTTGAGAATGTGCCACATGTTTATTTTCTGTAGGTGTGTCAGGTTTAGCTACGTTATAAAAAACGTTACAGATCCTACCCACTCCCAGTAAAAGAGAATCCTTCCAACGACATGTAAATAAAAACCTCTCAAACTCAAAGCCTCGTACCGACTCGTAGAGGGATTTTTAATATTTGTCACATAGTAGTTACTGCTTCGGATAGACTAAGTTATTTAAAGTTAAGCGTTGTAAATTATGTAATATGAGTAATGTGAGTACACGCCGGATTGATTTCATCGATAATAATTGTTAGTAATTTGTTAATTATTTTAAATTGGTATTGATTACTATCAATTGATATCACGGGTTTTTTTTGTCTTGGTTCTATGGTTAACTTTTTTTCCGTAAAATAACGAGAAGATCTTGCGGACGGCTCTTCATTTGGCGGGCATGTGTCTAGGCATAGTAGAATATTTTTAATTGCAACTAAACGCACGTGTTCTTCTTCACAGAGCTGCAAAGATCCCAGTTTGGTATTTGTAATTTATTGCATAAACAAGTCATTTACTGTACATTTGACAGTACTTGTCAAGGCTCTATGTGCTGATTTGGAAGGCTTGGAGTGCAAATTCTGAGTCACAGTTACTTAAATGAGAGTCGAAACGACTGAGTGTACAAGTATTTGTGTCGACTGCCATTTACTTAATTTTAATACAACGGGATGTTCGAAATTAAAATTCTCAGTAATACTAAATTACATATGGGCAGAGAGATGGAGACGACATCCCCTTGTGCTCTCGTAACACAATGTTCTCGCAAAATGACCTAAATCCATATGCGACTCAAAAGACACTAAAATCCTCACTAAACATTTGATCGTTTTATGTAAAAATACCCTTCACAATATGGAAGCTTATTTAAGTAACGCAAAATAATGTTTTTATGCAGTGCAGTAATTCTGCCGCTTGTCACACTTCTGGAAAATGGGGGGAAGCATTTGTTTGTTTGCGTAATTAATTGTTTAAACTCTAATCTCCATCTCCCCTGTACATAACTTTGACTGTTGGGTATTTATGTGAATGAAGAACAGTAGGGTGCAAATTTGCAAATGCACCTGTCAACTGTGTGTACCCAGATCTGACTGTCCTAGCCTTGCCACAGGACAAATACAGCTTCTCTTTTTTTTTGCATGATAATCTGGTGAAGTTTACTTCTTATCCCACTTACGTCTGTAGGTTATAATTCAGGCTTGGCTGCCACTGCTGAGGAGTGGGAATACTCCACAACCTGAACTCTAAACTTCACTTAATACACACACTCAACTGAGATTTGCAAGCGACAGCCAAATCCAGTGCTTTATGCCTCAGGCGTCTATATAAGAAGCAGAGCATACAATTTTATCTCTGTCAGCTTACGTGAACTTGGAAGTTCTCAAAGCCTTGAACAACCCAGCCCGCATATTCGGCAAACTGAGTGCCAATCAGAATGGAATTGCGATGCTTAGGCCGAAACTCCATGTAGTACAAACTTGTTTGTCAAGTTTAGAGTAGCTCATCTGGTCAAAATATATAAGAAGGTACAATATAATCTTCGCTAGAATTTCTTATATCCATTTTACAGCCTCTTAAACTTCTCAGTTAAAATCCACTTTAATTTTACCCTTTATTTGAGTTTTTCTGTAGAAAATGTTTTGTTAATTGCGAGTTTCTAAGAAGCTAACAAGCTTATTATGAAATGTGTGTTCAAGCAATCAGTATATCGCTTTATACGACGTACTGGCATACATATAATAAAAAAAAACCTTTTTTTTTTATCGCATCCGAAGTCTGTTGAGCCACGTTTCTTATATAAGAGAGGCAATGTAATTGTAACGCAACATTCAGACGCGTTCCCCTAACCATTATTGCTGTGAACAAGCAATAAGGTGCAGGTAGAAATATGTTCATGTATATAATGCATTTTGAACAAAAGACAAACAGGTATTATTAATGTTTGCCACTTTATTTTTCGACACAGTCCCCACCAAGATCGAGGCATTTGTCTAGTCGTGGGACTAGTTTGTTAATTACTGCCTCGTAGAAATCTGTGCCCTGCGTTTTCAGTCACCTCTGCATCTGTTTTCATGTCGTAGTCACTTGCCCATTTGTGACCAGAAAGATGATCGTTAAGGGCGGGAAAAGAGGTGAAAATCACTTCGGCGTCAGGTCTGGGCCGTGTGGCTGATGTTCCAAGATTGTACGGGTATACCTGAAACACTGCAAGAGTTGTGTTGCAGTCGAGATGTGGGACCTAGCGTTATCTTGCAGCAGCAAAACATCTTTTGTGGGCAGTCCAGGACCTTGTTGTTTAACAGCTACTCGTAACCGTTGTAGGGTTGCACAATATGAGGCTGCATTGATTCTTGTGCCCTTGTTCATTAAATCCACTACCAGTACACTCTTGTGGTCTCAAAACACAATTTACCAGCAGATTTCCCATCTTGATTTTTTTTCGATCGCGGGGACTCAATATGTTTCCACTCCATGCTTGAACGTTTTGTCTCCAGGGAGTTATGGTAAACCAATGTCTCGTCTCCAATGACCATGCTTCGAGGAAATCATGACCAAGATTGGCGTACTCTTGGAGGAATGAAACATTACTAACAATTCTTCGCGCCTTGTGATGTTCCGATAGTGCTAGCGGTATCCATCGCGCACGAATCTTGTGTAAGCCTAACTCCTGAATAATCTGACAATTATCCCACGCGACAGATCCAAATCATGCTCAGGCTCACTTACAGTCACTCTTCTGTTAACCAAGACAGCTGCTGCAACACGTGTTTTGTTCTCGGGTGTGACTGCTGCTGTAAGTCTGCCAATTCTCTCATTGCCCTTTGTCCCAGCTTGGAGGGATATGAAGTCTGAACACCACTTCGTCACACTTCGACGACTCGCCACTTCTTCCCCGTAAACTTCGACTATCCGACGACGAATCTCGGCTGCAAAAAAAAAAAACATGCCTAGCATGCAGTAAAGAATTACAGAACGGACCTCCTCTTCGGACAACTGTTCCAGTCGAGTCACCATGTCAAACAAACAGCAGACACCTAGTGTGATGTTCGAAGTGCTGTCCAATGACACAGCTTTACCTGCCAACACTACAACATTCTCTACACAACAGATCAGGTCACTATAGTCCTGTCCAAATTAAAATATACACGTCGTAAATTTATTTTTCGAATGTCCTTCCTATTACATATTCTTTGTGTGCGCGTGTTGCTTCATTTATCCAACATACAAAAAGCATACGCCGTATTGTGTTGTTACCTGTGGCCTACCGGTCTATACTAAATTTTTCCACATTATTTCATAGACGGCACGACTTTCTGGAAAAAGTTCTTTGATATGAAATGTGTGTATCGATTTTCTCTACAAATATGTCTGACGAACTTTTCATTCTAGGAGAATCTGTACCAGTTAATATCATAAATGTATGTATGTTAAATTTCCAATTACAATTGTCAGATTTTAAAATATCTTGAATATTTTCAACAAATTTTAGAAAAATATTAAAATGTAAAATTTCATGAAAATCTGCCCACTGGGAGCCGAGTTGTTCCATGCGGACGGACTGACATGAAGAAACAAATAGTTGCTGTTCGCAATTTTGTAAACGCTCCTAAAAAAGAGTTCTGTATCATATAGAATTCATTAAACACCAACAAATGCGATTTTGTTTTGTGATGTAATTTTATTATATAGCGACCCAATATTGTGCGGGTGATAAAATCGAGAAGAATGAGATGGGCTGAGCATGTGGCGCGTATGGGTGAGGAGAGGGGGTGTATAGGGTCTTGGTGGGGAAACCGGAGGGAAGGAGACCGCTGGGGAGACCTAGGCCTAGATGGTTGGATAATATTAGGATGGATCTCCAGGAGGTGGGATGTGGGTGTATGGACTGAATTGGGCTGGCCCAAGATAGAGACAGGTGGCGGACGCTTGTGAGTGCGGTAATGAACCTTCGGGTTCCGTGAAATGTGAGGCATTTCTTGACTAGCTGCAAACCAGTTAGCTGCTCAAGAAGGACTCTGCACCATGGAGTAAGTAAGTAAGTAAGTGACAACTAAGATGTTTCTGCCTCTAACATGGCCCACTTCAGGGGGGTAAGTGCAAGAATACAAATATATTAATAGTGTTCTGCTGTCAGTTTATCCAAGTTCGATGATCAAGAATTCGTTTTGTATTATTAATTTTAGTCTTGTCTTTCATCCATTCTTATAACTTTAAATATATCTATCCTTATGTGGGCTTTCAAGTAACATACTTTATATATTTCTCAAATTTCCTCTGAATCCTGGAAGCTTAACCTAAAATTACAATGAAGTTTGAGGAAAGGTAAGAGACTGATTATGTACTTTTCTAATTTCCCTCATTATGCCGTTCGCTCCCAAGTTCAGGCACTTCCAATATGCTTTATATGGGCCCTAGTTACGCGTGCTTTATGCAGTGTTTAAAGATTAAACTTTGTAAGAAAGAAATCGTAAAGGTTGTTCAAGTTTAAACAAGTCATAAGATTAATGAGCACAAAGTGCTAATATAATTTCAAGAGAATATAATTAAGACGCTATAATTAATTCTATTTTTTATTCTCGAACCACTCATGTGCAGATTCGAGGCCAAAGAGATTTGAAGCCCAGTCGCTTCATTCATAAAATTTGGAAATTGTTTACTCTTTTTCACTTTTCATGAATTAACCCTTTAAAAGCCAAGTTAAATCCCATCTACCATCTGCTGGCATTACTAGGAGCTCATCATATTTTCCACTTTAGCAGAGTAAGGGTTAAGGTGATGGGAAAAGAGTTAAATGTATATGTCCATCATTTTTTGAAACCTATTCGATTTCATTCCTCCAAAATACATTCTTTGTTTCTTTTTTCTTAGTCTGACCTCTTCTCTTTAATCATTTTAGGTCTAGAAGGTTATTGTCGCACCTGCTCAGTCTCTGTGACACACACATCACACACACACACACACACACACACGCACACACTTGTGCTTCAGCCTGCATCCGGATACCACACCACCCCAGCCAAACCACAACTTAACACCAACACACATCGAACCAGAGCAATACAACCCATGAAATAACTCAAGAAATAAGTCGCAAGCTTCTGAGGGTGGATGTATTAACATCCGAAACATGTTGAGCATTAAATAATGAAATTATAAAGCACGTGACATCAAGTTGCTCTATCTTTATTCAACTATCATCGACTTGTATTTATAATAGAAACACACTGTATTTTCGGTGAGGAATGGCCTGAACCATGCGTAACGTAGATTAATTTTAGTTTTCTAAGTGATATTACACTACCGTTTCATTAGTTCGCCGAAAAAAAAGTGCCATTCTCTTATTTAGAATCTATTTTAAGCAGATGGTACAAAAATATTTTATGGAGTAGAAACGCTATGAATGTTGGTGAACAGGTAGTCTGCTGTCTGTCATTATATATCCTGGTCGGTAATATGAAAGAAGCTAATAGAGCTACTATATGGGTAGTGGCTTTAGGTGGATTACATGTTAATTAAATTGCATTCATATATCAGCTGGCGTTTCTCGCATGTATTAAAAGCACGTTAGTAGTGCCTCGTGCAGCACGCATTTTTTATAACAATAGAAACCGCTGAAACTGCTGCTCCTTGACTGTAGACATGAAATAATTTTGGATTCCGTATCAAGAATTTGGAAAAGAGCAAAATGAAGTCAATTAAGTGGTCTGCGCACCGTATTTCAAAACATGCAGCGATTGCATGGTTATGAGGCTGCTTCATTTTACGTTTCATTTCATTTCAGATCCATTTAAACCAGCGTGGCGACGAAGTTTGTAGTTTCAGCTGTGACTTGGGCTACTTATGTAAACGTATGTAAAACTGTTATTAATTTTCTACGTTGTCTCTAATAACAGAGGATACATTTAACCTGCCGGTGTACAGACTGTACCTCAATATATTAACAAGTAATAAAAAGAAAATTGGAAAAATAAATTATGTTTTAGAGTTTTATAAAGATTCTGCACCAAAATAGAGGTTGTTATACCTCATGTACTTAGCAGTTATAGGAGCGTTAGCAAAATTGCGAAAAGCAACTGTTAACTTATTCATGTGCCTGTGTGTCCGACCGTCCTCACGGAAGAAATTCAGATCCCGCTGTAAGAATTTTCAAGAAATTAGATAGTTTAAGAAATTTTCGAAAATTTTTTTAGAAACCCTAATTTTAATTAAAATATAAAAATAGTACTGGGTAGTTTACATGAAAACCTTTGTATATTTATGATAATATCTCTCTGAATTCTTCCTGGAATGAAAAATATTTCAGACAAATTTGTAGAGATAATCAAAATACAGATTTTATATTCAGTATCAGCTTTTCCTGAGATCGTAACTTTTACGAGATTATGTTCAAAAATATGATACAGACAGACGGGCAGTTGATGGAAACATAATACAGAGCATGCTCATTGCATGCTGGATAACCAAGGCTACAAACACACACCCAGATTATGTAATATTTATTGCCTTTCCACAACAAACAATGGTTGCACGAACGCGCCTTAATTTTACGTTACACGTACAGTGTCTTTCTTGTTCTTTCCCGCGTCGGCTTTCTACTCTTTCCACTGGGCGTTCAATTAATTCTTGGAATTTATTTATGTGTGAAATAATATAAATTCCTACGCCTCTTCTTTCGTTGGATACAGAGCACCACCATTACCGTGCTGCAAGTATTTGTGTCATAATGAATGATTTTTTTTTGCGTTGTGTCCACAGAACTAGCTGACAACACAAATCACTTAAGCATTTTTGCCAAACATGTTTTTACATTTAACCTGCCGGTGTAAAGACTGTACCTCAATATATTAACAAGTAATAAAAAGAAAATTGAAAAAATGAATTATGTTTTAGAATTTTATAAAGAGTCTACACCAAAATAAATGTTGTTTTACCTCACGTACTTAGCAGTTTTAGGAGCGTTAGCAAAATTGTTGTGCTTCAGCCTGCAACACGGATACCACTCCAACCCAACCACACCGAAACTCCAACACACATCGAAACAAGAACACACGACCAATGTGGTGATACAATAGAAAAGTCGCAGGCTCCTGATGATGGATGTATTAATGTCCGAAACATGTTGAG
>Ga0136643_10011682_pt1 | contig 13040 bp, 13 predicted proteins | sample TergutLab28metaG_FD_96883 | JGI IMG/M metagenome (GOLD analysis project Ga0136643, IMG submission 96883) | Labiotermes labralis P1 segment gut microbial communities from Petit-Saut dam, French Guiana - Lab288 P1 (version 3) (version 3) | ecosystem: Host-associated > Arthropoda: Insects >...
GCCGTCTTACACACAACACACACACAAACCACTCACTAAAAACACACATAAACTACACACACACCACACACAAAAAAAAACAAAAAACAAAACAAAAAACACACAAATATAAAATAAACAAAAAAAAAATAAAAAAAAAAAAAAAAAAAAAAAAAAAAAAGAAGAGGGGGGGGGGGGGGGGGGGAAAGGAAGCATTTACTCATGATATTCTCAGCAACAGTACTCTTGTTTTGGTGACAGTAAAATCTGCACGACCCAGTGGACCTTTCATGTTACTAAGAGGAAGGATACAGGATGCATGCAGTTTGGTGTGGAAACCTCTTGGAAAACATTCACTTGGAATGCTGACAAGAAGGAAGATGAATGGAACTGGACCAGGATCACATCAAATGGTGGTGATGAACCTTCACATTCTGCTACAACAAAGCAAGTTCGTAGCCATATGATGTTAAGACAGAAGTACAATACTGCACTCCTTTGAATGCCTGTACTTGTGTACACATCGTAACAAAATATCAAGAAACAAAATACCAAACTTGGTTATTTATCTCAGTACTTTATTTCTTCCCCAGATTTTCAGTACCTTAAAGTTGTCGGACACAAATACTAGGGTCAACGCCACCTCCATCTTTAGGATACTCCATGTATTTACAAAAACATTAATAATGAAATGTTATGTCTTTGATTTACTACCATGGCACATTTCATATCCCTACCAACAACTGCTCATTATATGTCATTATCAATGGCAACAATAGACACAAAATGAATACAGTTTGACATGTTATTTTACACTCTATGCAGAAATAACCCTAATAAAAGTTGCACGTCTTTGGAATACATGGATAAACAAAATTTCTGGGCTTCATACTAAACGGAGTTAATGACAGATTTACATCAAAAGCTTATGTGACTGTTATACAAACAAGGAACTAAAAAACTAAGGTGAAATGGTCATTATTAGAATAAGCATTGTAAAATGTTGCACGAAAATTGGTCAGTTGGTTAAAAAATTGTTATGGGAAAGAGCAAGTAGTTTATTTTAATTTTTTGACCTTTTAACAGAGACAGAGAACCATGCTGTCCTGTTAAATGTACATCCTTGTCATCTGTAAGGGAAAACATTGTCCCACTACAGGCATTTAAAAATAACAGTGATCTAACCACAGAAAAATCATGGGACTTAAAAGGCCATATGCTAAAGGTTAAACAAGGAAATTCAGCCGAGCAGGAAACAAACAGTTATTAGCATTTCAGCTCCTCTTCCTGTAATCCTTCCCAATGTGTATACATTGGGAAGGATTACACCTACCACTCCAGTGCTACTAGTTTTATGTACAGTGAGGGCTGAACAGTTCCTCTCCAATCACACGAACCATACAAAAAGCATAATATGTCCAAACAAACCTACAATGGACAATTTACCTGCTGTCTTGCAACATTGCGTGGAGGCTTAGCAACACTATCCACATATGCCAGTTTTGTTTGCCGGACTGGTGTCGACTTCGCTATGGACTGCTGAATGTTAGTAGTCAAGGCTTTCAACTTTGCTTCTCTCTCATCCAAACACCTCTACAAATTAAAGACAGAAGTCATACATAAGAGAAATGCACTGAAACTACCACACATCAGTGTACAGGACACCATTATACTTATGTACAAAGGACTTCCTTGTGAAGGGCAGGATAGAAGACAGAAGTGGCAAGTTCTGTCAAAACTGGAGATATCTGATATATTAGTAACAGTCATTTGATCAGAGTCACTCAAAATTCACATTCACTGGCTGTGGGGTGCAAGGATTGAACTGGCGATGTAAATTTTCTATTTCTTTCTTTCTTCTTTGTTAGACCAACAGCTTTTAGTTTACCCACAACCTACAATTATTACAATATATTTATGTGCCTGTCGCTCTGCCATTTAAGAAAATGTCCACCTCACAAACATACAGTGCTTCTTGCACCATAAGTTTTTCAACAGAACAAAGAAAAATAACTTCCTGAAGAGGAAAACTACTTATAAGGGAAATGAAAACATTAGATTCATGTTTTCATCCACTTTTGTAAAAGGGGCAGTAAGAAAGTAGCACGTTCTGTTTATCGCTTAATTGGAATAACCATTCCATCAGTAAATTCCTTGAACACTCTTGATAATTTATTATCCAGACCAACAAATGCACAACACATATATATATATATATATATAAATAATATTTTATATATCATAAGTACTCCTACGTGTTTCGATGTGTCTGCATCACCTTCAAGGACCAAAACACGCAGGAGTGCTTTCGATATATAAAATATTGTTACTATATATATGTTGTGCATTTGTTGGTCTGGATAATAAACTGTACAAGATGCAAGGTACATGCATCAAAAAAGAAGAAACTATTGATAATATTCCAAAAATGGCACATACTGATGTGCTGCAGAAACAACAAGCAGTGATATACAGTGCATGCTCACTGAAGGTGAGAAGCTGACTTCCACTCATTAACATTTGCTCAAAATGTACACTGAAGCAACTGTGTATGTAAGTACGGTTCAACAATGCATATGACAGACTAAAAAAGCTGAAACAGGGGCAGCAACACTTCATGACGAACTGCAGAGTGGTCGCACTTGCACTGTACAAGGCTAACAGTGAACTTTGAACCACCAATCTGACACAATGAAAAATCTGACTGCTTGTCTTCATCAAGTTCATCCCACAAGAAAAATGGCTGAAGTGGTGCTCCTCCATGAAAACATTAGGTTGTACACAGATGGTGGACAATACTGCCGCAACCATCCTACAGTCCTGACATTACACACTCACATTATCACCTGCTTGATGCTTTGAGAAAAAGCTCTTGAGGACACCATTCTGCTGATGAGGAGATCCTACAGAATGCTGTGTCCCTGTGGCTGCAGAAGATACAGAGCAACTTTTGCTGGGTGGGAATACATGCTCTTGTTCAAAAGTGGAAGAAGGATGTTGACAACGATGGACTACACTGAAAAACGACTATGCCCTAAACAGTGCTGTAATGAAGATCTGTGTACTTTTTGAATGTCCTAAATGTAAATAGCAGGATATTAAAAAAAAAAGGAGGTATTACTTTGTGACTGCCCCTTGCATTTTGATCCAAAGCAATTATTTCACATTACAGTTATAAAGATCACAGACATACATTATCGAGGGAACTTCAATACAGAGGTATGGTAGTGCTAAAGAAAATCTCATACAACACAAATTACAATGGACCACCTACAAAATACAAGCCCAAACTCACCTGTTGATGTCATGTTCACAGTCTTTATTTGCCTCACTTATGTCCTGCACCTCACAGCCCTCATTACAATGTTTCAAACAAAAAGAATGAAAAATCATGACTTGAAAGAAGAGGCACATTCACAAGATATCAATGTCTTAATAAAGGAAAGCTTGAAAACAGTTCAATAGTTTAATGTCTCAAAATAAAGAATAAAACCAGCAGATGCAATCTGAGAGAAGTCTAAACTTCACACCAGATGTCAACAAATTCTATGCAATTGAATATGTTACTGTCTGAAATAAACAAAAGAAAAAGAATGAAAGTGTGAGCAACAAAACTTGTCAATAAATTTCAGTGCAAGTATGTCCATACTGCTCAGGAAGGCAATTCTTAAACTAAACGACAGAACAATATTTCTGTGCTCTCACACCAAATTGGAACACCTTAGCTCTCAAGCTCACCAGGTACATTTCCCTTGCTGTTTCCATGTCCTGACGCTGCTTTGTGCGGAACTCACGCTGGCAGTGGAACTGCCACAGTTCTCCTGTGTCTTCAATGAGGTATGGGTTATAATGCTCCAGCATGAACAGCTGGTCTGGTGTGGCATGCTGCAGCACTGGCTTCAGTAGATCATATGGCACCCCTCCTGTATACTCCAAAGCTGGAAATTTTATATCACAGCACACAGAGAAGTTACATCTCAGTACATTTCAGAATCTTCGAGGTCTTTATAAGCAGTTGCACATGTACCTACAGCTGCCACACATACCCCCTATATTCAAACTCAATTTTATGAAGTGAGGTTTGAGACCATCTTCTGAGATGTAACAATGTGCAGTATGGTAGCTGCATATTCAAAACCTTCTGCTGGAATCTATCTTCACGACACATCTTAATATCTTATTCTGTTATATCTTAATCTACCTCCCAAGGACCCTCTGTTATTTACATATCTATGAACTTGTCACTTTCCTTCTGCACTTCTTAACACTTCCATCTCTATTGCCACTAGACCACTACAGTCTGCACTCCCATTTACACAGAATATCTCCTTAGTTACTTGGAAGGCCATGAAACCATGAGTGCATGACTTTTCCAAAAATCTAGGAGCCACCTCAAAACACCATGTTCCAGAGGGGTGACACAATGCAACTTCCACACTTAGGGCATACAAATTTTTGTCACCACCACACATGCCCCCAGGATTTTGTGCACCCCTGCACGAAACACACAATTTGTATAATATAATTTCCTTTTATTTGGGAATTTGTAACAAAAGTGTGGATGTTTTCTCACATCACAAAAGAATGATTTGACCGAATTTAACATAATGTTGAAATAACAATACCAAATGTTCCCTAATGCTTCAGCAATACAACATGCCGATCCCTGCCCTGAACCATCCCACACATAAATTTGCATGGTTTCTGTCCAACAGCACAAGTGTAACATACAACCACACTCCAAGACACTGTAAACTATACAGATGAACCATCATGAACTTATCCTATGATCCAACTTAACCACGACATAATCAGCATCTCATTACTAACCTTACAAACTCTCTACTTCTTTACTACACACGATAATTTGGTGAGCAAATGCAACAAAGCAATATCACCAGAAGCAATGTGACTTTGCTTCATTGAAGCAAAAGCAAACCACTGTGGCCTACTCACCATCGATGTTTTCCTGCAGCACTCTGACACAGATGTCATACAGAGATGGAGCACTCGCCCAGCTTTTACCACTTTTCACTCCTGAATACACCTTGGTCCTGAAATAAACATGATGCCTCAAGAGTAACAAATCCTGGATCATCATGCAGGCCTACACAGCCATGGTAAGGTAAAGGTAAAGCAGTCCCATTACAGGCCTGGACAGGCCCAGAGGGTTCCAGGAAGTTAAGGCTCCCAGATTTTGTGACAATGGCACAGGATAGTGGTAGGTTGTCAGCCTTATGCACTGGCCGCCTTTACCCCCAGGAAATATTCCTGGTACTCATTTCTGTTAGTGGCTGAGTTGACCCCAGGGCCATAGTGCAATCGGAAGGATTTTATGTCAATGAAAAATCCATTAACACCAGCTGGGATCGAACCAGCGACCTTCTGATTTGTAGCAGAACACCTTAACCACTGTGCTACCGCGGTCTTCCGCAGCCATGGTAGATACTTAAATATGCCAGCAAATGCAATTTTCATTTTAATATGAAAACTTAATTACTTACCTCTGGTTCTTGGTGGACATTACTTGGCTTAGTGCTTCTTCCTGTGTTAACTGTTTTGTTTTCCTATGTTGTGGAGAATCTAAAAGATTGTAGTGTGGAAGGGGTTTGTAGTTTGGATTAATGGCAGGCAGTGTTGTGTCGAGATCAACCTCAACATCCAGTGGTTCCAATTTCACATTTGCAGACAGCAAATTCAGCTGAAACATAGACAATATATGGTGGAGGCCTGTTGGTATGTATGCTAATTAATATGCTTGGAAGATAACTATTTATGTTTTAAACAGTCTCATTTATAATATATTACTGGATGAAAATGTAAAAGGTGTGTTACTGGGCTTCAATATGTATGTCTGTACATACACAGAAGTAGGCACCACAAAAAAATATTAAGATAGTACTTTCATGAAAACAAATACAATGTGAATTTTACTCACAAATTACAACACAATGTTTCAATCAATGTACTCCATAGAATTATACCACAACACACACAGGCTCCCATATGTTTAAGTAATGGCATTACAGTTTGTATAATAAAACCAACTAGATGCACTAATTTCTCAAATTTATTTTTGGAATAAAACTCCACATGGTTCGGACAGTTCGTCTGTCCATCATCAGGAGTTTTTCACTGTACACACAGCAATGGTATATGTCATAAAGGTTTGCTGACAGCTTGTGAATTTGTTAATGCCAAATGGGCAAAGGAAACATATCAGTATAGGAACACCAAAGAAAAACTGCACAAAACCAATGCAACAATATGGTATAACAATATATGCAGAGCTCACAAGCTGTCAGCAAACCTATATGACATATGAAACTGCTGTGTGTACAGTGAAAAACTCCTGATGATGGACAGAGGAACTGTCCAAAACGTGTAGAGTTTTATTCCAAAAATAAATTTGAGAAATTAGTGCATCTGGTTGGTTTTATTATAAGAATTTATCACAATGCACGGTCACCTGGATGTCAAGAAGGCATTACAATTATTACATTTTTTCCTGATACAATTTACACTGGCCTGATGAAGGGTCCATAAACAGCCTAAATATGTAGTTACACACAAACATTTTAGTTAATAAATATTGTTATGGTGACACAAATTTTACCATTTACTGAGCATACCTTAGAACCACCTGAACACATGACTTACCTCACCAGACAGCAAGCTGGGACCAGCTTTGTCTTTCTTTCTGGAACTGCCACTCTCGGTAGAAGATTTTGGAGTGCTGTGCGTCATCCCAGCACTTGCACTCGTTCCTGGTGAAGATAAGGCAGTAGGCTGCTTCTTCTTCTTCATCGGGTCAAACATGCCAAGTGCCTCTGCAAAACTGGCTCCTGTGAAGGACAAAAAATGCTTATTGTTCCCACGCTATTCATTCAGTCATTCCATTGGCATCTGCTGAATGCGACAATTCCTTGCTGTTCTCAGGAACTTCTTCCATTCCTCTCTGTTATGTACTTTTTCCTGCCACCCTTCTCCACCAACTATTCTTCCATCCTCTCTCACCTCATTTTGCCATCTATTTCTTGGTCTACCTCTCAATCTTGTTGTTCCCAGATTCATATATAGTACTCTTTGGGGAATTCTATTTCCTTCCATTCTCTGTACATGCCCAAACCAACAATCTATTTAACCTTATTGTCTCTATTATAGTAGGATTTTAATTTTTTTTATTGTTTAATATCCTCTAATTTTCTTTTCCGTTGTCATATACTGGGCCTAAAATTCTTCTATACACTTTCCTTTTAAAAATGTTCAAATGCATTCTATCTCTCTTTGTTAGTGTCCCAGTTTCTGATGCATATGTTAACGTTTTGTCTACTGTTGCATTTTTTGGTCTTAATTTTAGTTTCTTAGATATGTTTCTATTTTTAAAAATGTCTGTAGCATAAAATATGTTTTGTTAGCATTTTTTATTCTTTCTTGCAAGTCTATTTGGTTAACGTTATCTTCATTAAGTATAACTCCCAAATATTTAAAATTTTCCACTCTTTCAAATTTGTAATTTTTTACTTTCAAATGTGCTATTTTATTTTTCTTTAAACTGTTTTTCCTTTCCACTATCATATACTTATCATTACTTATTGTTCCCATGCTATTCAAAAACAGCTTTTCATATCAATAATATGAAAAAATAAGCAACTATCAATAAATTTCATGGCAAAGGGTCTTCCTATGGCTGTTGACAGGAACCAAGTTGATCAGGAAATTCAATGTACTAACCAACCTACCAATCAACTCTACACAGTGGAGTCCTCCTTGTGCAGATCACCTACTCCAACCAAACAAAAAATTCCCTGTCCTGACTAAAAAAAGGACAATTCAAAGTGTACCCTGTTCGTCAGATTTCCTTGAGTTAAGTTCACCTTAGAATATGCCATGCAGGCCCAGAGGGTGATTACAGGTATAACTATACTCTTTTTTAAACCTCTGTGCTAGATTTCATAATTTTATCCTTTTCTGTTCAAGTGATACTTTTTCATAAACCATGCCCTACAATTTAAATACCACACCAGTCACTTGAAGATTAAGCTACAAAAAAATAATTTGTATTACTGGACTGAGGTATCTCTGATAAAATTACTGCATACAGACAAAAAAAGTGAAATGATAATGAAAATAATATTACACAAAATGACTGATTTTTCCCTACATATAATTTCCTCATCCTTCACAGTCTCAGTCCAGACTCCATAAGCACATCTTCCTCTCCCTCTCCTATTCTTTCCTGCCAGTGGTCAGATGATATGATGGCTGTCACTGTCCCACATTTCCTCCTCCCATGGGAAAGTCACAATGTTTATAGGCATTGATAGAAATATCATATATGACTTGGAAAAACCTGGTTCATTTGGCATGCTGAACCAAATTTTGTGGAATACAGCTCTTTAAAATCCATAAAGTAAAGACTGGCCAGGAAAACCATGACAAAGGGATCCCCTCACATGCAGATGGGCAAAGTTGTGCACCAGGATGATGATGTAAATGAATTTACCTGTTTGTTTGTCTTGACTTTGGTACATAGCTTGTGAAGAATTTGACAGCAAAGGTTTGCACTGTTTGTGTCATCACATAATTAGCAGTCAAAAAGCAGGGGTCTTTCGATATCAAAGACCATAGTCAAAATCACGTTACCAGTACAAGAGTGTGACTTGAATTTCTGTGTGTGGGATGAAATGGAGTGTCTCCATTGAATGCCATGTCATGTCCAACACCATCTGTTACAGAAATGCATCACCTTTGGCATGGTAAAGGTAACGGTCACTCCATGCAAGCACAAATAGTAGGAAAAAATATAGCTCCAGCCCATTTGCAACCTGGCACTAGAAGGAAGTGGGTGGTTAGCACCACATCCCAGCAACTGTACCCCATGGAATACCCAGCACCCACTGAAGAGGATGCTCTCAGCATAGTACCACTGCAAATGTTCCTGTGACATTAACAAGCAATGATCCTAGAGTGTGTCTATCAGAAGACGTGGGGCCCAATGGAAATCCATGCTGTAATATCCCTGATCCAATATGATTGCATGCAGGGAGCTGAGGCTGATATACAATTCCACCAACAGGGAATGAACATTCTGACATGTGTCCTCACAGACAGCATCCTTTGCAATGTTCTCCAGATTAGAAACAACATGGGCCTGACGGAGCCTTCAAACAGCTGTAATTTGTTGCTTGCAGCTTGGAGACATACAGTGCCAATCCACCAGTGCTGCCTTCAATATACTTTTAGCATCACAGATGGCATAACTATTTATAGATTTCATTAGGTTCACTTCTAGGATAGTGAATCACCACCCTCTTGTCCAGTCTGGAAAAATTCACCACCTGGCATACCATCTCTAAGCTATGCTACTTACCCTGCTGAATATAGCTTTATGCCAGCTTATGCCAGTGGGTTTACCAAGTCAAAAAAGTAGCTGCACCATCTACACACCCACAGTAGCACTGTCAATGGATTTCAATTGTATATGCCTCATATATGCATGACCAATGTATCTTTGCAGTTTATTTCTTCCTGTATGAATTTCTGAATAACAATGTCTACATGTTTTTGTCATATCTTACATGACAACTTAAACTTCCCAAAGCAATTATGACTTTAAAATAAAACAAACATTAGGGCTAATATTCCAAAGAGCATCAACAACACAGTTCTATGGCACTTTATAAAAAAGAAATAAAATGGTTTTCTGCAATATAAGTTATGTGAAACAAGAGGCGAGTTGAATGACAATGCACACAACATTTTGGCCACCAAACCTAACAGGAAGAAACCTCTTCAAAGATCTAGACATAGATGAGAGGATAATATTAAAAAGAATAATAAAGAAACAGGATGGGAGGATGTAAATCAGATCCTTCTGGCTCATAACAAGGGCCAGTGGTGTGCGTTTGTGAAAACAATAATGATCTTTCCAGTTTTGCATGAGATGGGGAAGTTCTTACCTACCAGAATAACTAGACTCACAATTATAATATCCAAACAAGTCAGGTACACACCTGTTGAACAGTCAATACTGCCATCTTCCTCCTCCTCTGCAGACAGCTTTTCTTTCTTAATCTTGACAGATGTTTTGTCTCTGTGAACTACATTTGATGACAATTCAGACACATTAGAAATATTATTGCCATGTGATCCAGTTTTGGATTTGTGTTTCTTGCTGTTATCATTATGACAGTGTTCTTTATGGTCTACTGTCACTTCTGCTTGCTTCTCACCTTTCCTTGGCTTGCTCTCAACACCCTTATTCTCAGTCTTGTTTTTGCTTTCATGACTGGAGGAAATTCTGCTCTTATCCCGACTACTGTGCTCCTTTTCTTTACTTGAAGAGCTTCTGCTTTTGTGCTTCTCATGCTTCCGGTGGGATCTGTGCAACTTACTGCTGTGGCCCTGGTCTCTGTCTTGGACATATATAGATCCTCTGGGAGATTGTAAACCATCATTACTACTAGCATCTTCCATATTTTGGTTCACCTGACTAGTACTCCTCACTTCCGAGTCACGACCACTATCACTGTCCTCTTGTTCCACAACTTGGAAACTGTCTTCATCTCCTGAGGATTCACTGTGAACATTATCTTTCCGTCTTCGCTTTTCTGCTTTCTTCCTATTTTCTTCCTCATGTTTTCGTTTTCTATTTTCACCCTGACTGTGCATCTCTTTGACCTTAACTCGTTTCTCTTCTTCCCTGTGTTTCTTACTATCTGAATGCTGCTGCTGCTGTGATATTTTGTCCTTGTTTGATCTATGATGCTCATCATGTCTGTGAATATGCCTTCCCTCATCTGGCGAGTTGTTGCTTTCAGCTTCTGGTTGTTCTTCACCATCACTTGAATCCTCTGCAGCCACCATTGCCTTCCACTTGGCCACCAAAGCCTTGGCTGCTTCACCAGTGTCACCTTCGTACTTTCGAAGTGCATTCACAGTACGCCCGACACCTGTGTCTTGAAGGTGCTGAACAGTGACAGGCAGGTGGAACAACTTGCTGAGACAGTGAATCATCTGCACAAGTGAAAAAAGTGTTAGGTCAGATAAGAACAATTGGATTAGATTACTGGCAAGGCCATTAAATACCATGAATATCTGCAGACTACTGTGTATCCCCTTATAACATTTAACCTTCCAACATGTAAAATGAAAAGCAGTACCTTACTTCACTGGGGCTCTGTTTCATGAGTTCCCAATCCTCATTCTGCATTACAGCCAGTTACTGAACATTATTAAATTAACAGTAATTACAAACGCTGTGGAAAGATATTGCAAGAATAATGAATAAAGACTGCCCTACCCGCCATTAATCCTTCAAAGTTATCAGGTTTTCGCGGAAAGAATGTTACAGACTGCGGTCTTCTGGTTTTGACATTGCATGTTTGTACGTGGAGAGTGACGTTTCAGAGGAACATGCTGCCATGTTCTTCAGGGTTGCAGCATTAGTTAAAATTCAGAAGACCATGATGTGAACTTACCTTTGCCGGCGCCATACGTTGCTTCTTATGACATGTAAGCTATTAAACAGCTGTTCAACGAACATCTGCTAACTACATATAATTCTTTACTTTACCACGATTTGCATTAAAACGCACAATTTACATACAACAGATTAAAGATATCTGATCGAATCCATTATATAATTTTTACCGTATACTTTATCATTACTTAGTCTTCCTGAAAGTGGGTCAGGCCGTTAACAGTGCGGTTATTAATACTGGACACTGTCTTATTAAACCTCCATAAACAAGTATTTTTACGCATATTAACAAAGTGGCAATACATATAGTCAACACGTTAGAAAGCATAACATCTCAAACTCACCCTTTCCTTGTTTTCTGGACATCTTTCTATGCTACGTTGGTAATGTTTTATCACGTCAACAACCGACATATTGTTCATGCCAGCTGTTTCTTACAGAGTCAAAAAAATGATCATTTTCGTGTTATATACATATATAAACTACAACAACAAGCGTATTTTTCACATATTAATATGCTAAATATATTTTATCCATAATAATGCTTCAATGTTGTGTCGGATTATTTTTTAATTAAGAAGAGTATATTAATAAAATCTTAATTTGACGTAACTCTTTGGCCTAGACACGAATTAAAAGACTCTAATCCGTGCCAACCAGCACAGCGAGTGTGGTTGTAATAACTTCGACACCTGCTAGAGGGCAGATAATCATTTTTTATGGTAAGTTGAAGTTCATGTAGCAGAATCGTGTTGTTCAAAACACTAAAAAAAGTAAAGGACCTATACGTAATACACAATCAATGTTAAAAACAGAAATTATGTTCACCGTTACGATCATTGTTGTCCCCATTTTATACATTTTCCAAATTTTCAATGAATGGTAAGTATTATGGTAGTGTCGATTTTCGTATCGAGTCAAAAATAAATTAGAAATATACAGGATTTAATAGTATGATCAATATTAAATTTATATTTTTGTTCAAGTAATTTGTGTTATTTTATCTTATTTAGAGAAGACGAAAAACGGCCCAAATGGATAAAGAAGAAGTGAAAGATTGTATATATATGTAATTTAGTACCAGTATACTAAGAACATTGCCAGAGGCTTTTCTGGTACGAGCAAAGTACTCGTAGTACCGTGGCTTACGTAAAGATTAATGCAGTGGACTAGCAGCTACGGTGCATACAACTCTATTTACCATGAGCAAATTGCAAAGGTAAATGGCCCATTAATTTCCGCCGTGAGAAACCATAAAAATTTCGGGGTCAGCATGGAAAATACTAGTCCACAAGAGATGACTGACCAATTCCTTGCGTTTTCGGAGCGTAATATTTCGTCAGTTTCGTCTAGAAGGCTACCCTGGGCTGTAGTTTATCCATACAGACGCCTCACACAATCGCAGGAAGCATTAACAAAATCAGGTAAATAAAGAGTTAAATTTGAATAAAGATTGACCAACTTGATGACACTTGCTTTATTATCTACTGCTCAACATGTTTCGGATGTTAATACATCCATCTTCAGGAGCTTGCGACTACTTGGTGCGTTATTGTGTAGGCTGTAATGTGCCGTA
>Ga0136643_10011683_pt1 | contig 13040 bp, 8 predicted proteins | sample TergutLab28metaG_FD_96883 | JGI IMG/M metagenome (GOLD analysis project Ga0136643, IMG submission 96883) | Labiotermes labralis P1 segment gut microbial communities from Petit-Saut dam, French Guiana - Lab288 P1 (version 3) (version 3) | ecosystem: Host-associated > Arthropoda: Insects >...
GGACCCGTTGCGCTGACCACGTGACACCCCTCTATCCGCAAAAGTTGGCACTAACTTCGCCGACCGGAGGCGGCCGCTCTGTCGGTATAGTTCGCGTGCGGACTAAGGCCACGGAGTTTAGTTAGTTTAAGAGAACACATACACAACATGAAAACAGGAATCTGAAAAGAACACGCGCACAACTATGTATAATATTTTTACATATATTTAAATTTTACTTTCTCCGGTTTGAAATGTAATCGAACATGGCCATCTTCCTAATCGATAAATCTACACAACGGTAAGAATTTGTCAGACGTTTAAATACATCTATTTTCGTTATTTTATATTTAGAAAATTTCTTTAAAGATGGGTAGGCTATGATACATACTGCAAAACATTCCGAGTTGTAAAAAAACTCTTGTTCAGTTCCACTGAATATCTTGGAGCACATTCGGTTGATTAGCTTGTGATAAGCACGTATATGGCCGCGTAGTTCGTTCCTGCCACCTGTTGATACGATTATGACCTGTTTCTGCTTACATACTACAAGTGGCAGCGCACAGCTCCTTTTTCGCATACAATTTACAACTCTTAAGTGGACGTGTGGGATCCAACCCCCCCCCCCTCTCTCTCTGACATTATTCACACCGGCACGTCTAATTAAAGCCACCCTCAACCGTTTTCTTTGATCACAGGACGTGGATGAGGCAGATTAAGTTCTTCAAGCCCATTTGTTTTTGTGTGGAGGTAATAACGATGACTGATATGAAGTATATTGCCGATTGTAAAGGAAAGTACCTAAAATTCGTATTGATAGTTTGCAAACAACGTTACAGGCGTAAATACTTCAGTAGAGCTGACTCTATAACTGCAGACCAGATTTATGCCTGTAGAATCACATAACACTACTTGCTATAGACATCCGTTAATAGACATGCTAGAGGAAATTGGTTCACGAACGTGTAATTTGTTGTTGCATTGTTTGATTGTCGTGATGTAGATCCGTGCTTACGATGAGCCAGGAAAGGATGCGCTGTTGAAGAATGTAATACTTAAACATTGTAGCCGAACATTATTGATATATTTGTTTCTTAGGATTGCTGGCGTCAGTTACGGACGGTTCATGGCCGTGCATTGTAGGTTAATCTGTCAACGTATATTCAGGGCCTTTGGTGATAGGAAGGAGGGGAGAGATTTAAATGAGAAAACGTTAGGAGCTGATAACGGACGCTAGCAGTCCAGGAAGTCAGTCGCGTACGGGTATGGTGTAGGTGGGAGTACAAGTGACTGTGTTATTTTGATAAAATATGATTTAGTTGTTTAACTTGATACAGCACGCCTTTTGTTCATTTTATCAGCAATAAACTGAGTAAATAAAACAAGTAAAAAAGAAATAATTAAAGCTAAATGTGATTCGGTGAACCACACCCGTTTCCCGAAAGAGGGTCGCCTACCAAACAGAAAGTCGGGACAACGAAGTTACAAAGGGTGATCGTGTAGAAACACTTTGCCTGTTTTGTAAAGGTGTGAAACTTGGTCTGTCGCATTAAAAACAGGACATAGCCTGCGGATGTTTGAGAACAGGGTGCTGAGGATAAGGGTTGTTCTTAAGGAGGAGAGTATGAGAGAAACTGGATAAAACTGCACAGTGAAGATTTTCATATTTTTATTCTACACCAGTCAACATTAGGGTGACGAAATGAAGGAGGATGAGATGGTGGAGAAGGTAAGACGCATGGAAGAAGCGGGAAATGCAAGTTGAAGGAAAGAGTCAACGTGGAAGACCTTGGTGTAGATGAGGCGATAGTATTTATTTTTTTGTTTTGCTGACCGTGCATCTCAGTATAATCTTAGTAGTTAACCAACTTAATGAACAAATTCTTGTTTTATAATAAGTTTATTTTATGTTTCTACATGTTTCGAGCACTATGTGCTCATCATCAGGAGGTCAAAATTGTATTATATAGCATCTGGTATCATCACACTCTGTAGGTGGCCTTCCCGTCCACAGGTTGACAGAGGACTCTCTCAACCTGCGCACGGGACGGCCACCTACAGAGTGTGATGATAACAGATGCTGTATAACATAATTTTGACCTCCTGATGATGAGCACATAGTGCTCGAAACATGTAGAAGCAGTGACAGACCAGTGACAGAATATCTCAACTAAAAGAGCCGTTGTGCGGCCGATGTTTAAACATCGCCATAAGACACGTCCGAGGCCCCAGTGCCCCACTGACCCAGGCCAGTTCGTATGGGATTTGTGGTGGACAAAATAGCACATGGTTTGGTCTTCCTTCGTCAGTATCAGTCCGTCAGTTCTTTCTACTCCTTCGTATGTTACCGAAGCCGTATTATCCTGGCAACTGACAGCGCCAGTTGGACTTCTTCGGTGTATATTTAAATTTTATATTCTCATAGTAACTTCCATTTGCCCAAGAACGCGGATATTCTCTGTGGTTCAGACGTACTTAGGGCGTAGAATTTTATGTGTAGGGCTTCATGTTACTAGCAAATTGTTTCAATTGTAAATAAATATTCTTGATGTCCTACAGAATTATGCCTTATTACAAAATCTGGTTGAGTTTAAAATAAACAAGCCGTATAATTGATGAAATATTGTTATAGGAATAGATTCCACTTAATAACTTCGTGTTGTCTTGCACAGGAACGCGGTAACTTGAACCCGTATGCCTGTTGATGCGTGTTTGTTTCTGGCGCTGTGAATTGTTTCTAGCCCGATATAGGAGAGGATAGCCCGGGACCAATTAGCCACTGTTCCCCAGTGTGTTAAAACACATTATGGACACAGATCGATAATATGGGTCGGAGAGAGGGGAACTATCCTCTGCACATTGTGTACATCGGGCCAAATAGTATCCTCTCTCTTCCCTCACACCCTCGTCCCATTGGTTCTGGTCGCCATGGTAATGGTATAGTCTACCCCATAAGCTGTCTCGTGTCATCTTGTATAACTTATTGTTGAAGGTACAGTAGAGGTTTTCAATTGTGATCTGAAGTCATATTTTTCTTTTCCTGTACATGCCGTCTCCTGCCGGGCTTCGAAGAAAGGCATTCCATCTCTTGGATCCAGCTCACAGACACTTAATCGGAGATTCCTGATTGGAACGTGCCTTCTTCAGGCTAGTGTGGCACAGTTTTATTTCGGCTAATGAAACAAGACGGGCATTGAGCATATAACCTAACGCTAAGGCGGGTTCTAGTGGCCATTATTGCCGTGGAAAGACAATAAATATTACATATTCTGAGTATGTGTCTTTAGCCTTAGTTATCCAGGATGGAAAGCCCTTGCGTCCTGTTGTGTTGTCATCTGTGGCCTCCCTGGCTCTACCATATTTTTTCCCATTATCTAATTAACGGTACGACTTTCGGAAGAAAATATTTTACGTAAAATATGAGGTTTTGTGTTCTCTACAAATTTGTCTGCAACATTTCTCATTCAGTGGAGAAGTCTGGGAGGTATTATAAATGTACATAGGTCTTCATGTAAAGTATCAGTTATTCTTGTCAGATTTTAATAAATCTTGAGTTGTGTAGACAAATTTTCGAAAAAAATCGAAAACATAAAATTTAATGAAAATCCGTCCAGTGGGAGTCGAGTCGTCCCACGCGGACGGAGAGGCAAACAGACAGACATGACGAGACTGTCACTTTTCGTAATTTTTTTAACGCACCTAAAAACACATACATGTGCGTGTGTTGGATGGCTGTGTTTTCTACCTTGGGGGCCGCTCTCATAAATGTTTAAACTTCTTTAATAGAGAATGTTACCTAGAGTTTAAACAGTCGCCCTTCACTGGTATTTATTGGTCTTCGTACGTGATGTAATACTGCTGTACAACTGTCGTCTCTCCTTTGGCTACATCTCAATTCCATTTTTTTTTCACCTCCTGCTATATGTGCATTTACTTGCTTCATTATAAACTTGGGCTATTAATTAAGCTCTACATTACCGTTTGTGAGTCGTGAAGGAATCATACAACGAAACAATCCCTCCCTGACGGTTAACTTGGGACGACGCTAGCATTTCACTGCCGTGTTAGCCATTAGACTTTTAAAACAACTTCCTTGCATTTTTTTGTTTTTCTTAAACTCTTCCCACGGTATTTTAATTTGTTCAGGAAACGTGCAGGTAGTGTTTTCCATGCGCAGCTCAAGAAGTCATGTGGAGGAACAGAGGTACACATGTAGCTCTACTCTTTCTTACGAGTATCCCCGACATTCGACCGCAATACCCCGGGTGAAAGAGCCCCCGATACCCATTCAGTAGGGGGTTCGGTGGACTTGAGAGCCTATCTGGACGTTTTGGGGAAGAGTAAAATACTTTGCCCCTGCTGGTATTTGAAATGGAAGTCCTCTTTCACACAGCACATATCTAGTCACTGAACCGAAAGCGCCGTCCTGGTTGAGTTTCGACAAATTAGTTGTCGTTAATATTACAGTTAGATTTAGAACTGACACAGGCTACTTCGTTACGATTTTCCTAAACGATATACTCTTAATTTTTGTGTTTGTAAATAAACGTTCTTCTCTGAACTCGGTGCTGTTATCGGTTTTGAGGCATTATACTGTACGGTGTGGGTTTGCTGACGTTCATTGGTGTAACTTTCGTACCAAGTTTCGTGGAAATCAGTAAATTTCTTTTGGGGCTAGAAGGAACACACACACACGCGCGCGTGGAGCGTAGATGTTGTAAAACTACTGTCCTTTGCTTAAGGAAAAAGAATTAGACCGAATTGGAATCTTAGATGTTAGCTATTTTCTCGTTACCCATTGTTTCCTGGAAGCTGAGCAAGTCCAGGAATTCATTTCGAGGGACCGTTTGTGACGTGCTTAAGGGACGTAACACAGCCGCTAACAAGGTGGAATTTCCCATGGGCGGAAACAAATGCGTGAACTTTCAAAGTGGTCTGTGACACAGGAAGGAATACTGCCGCCTCATCCTGACAATGTTAATCCATATATGCACACGGACCATCACTTCTTGACCCCTTAAAGCCTGGTAGTTAGTATATACACAAGTACTGCCAGGTTTAACGCTAACAGTTTTACAAAGGAAATTTTCCCGATCAGTCAATACAACATTTATGTTCAAGAAGAATAGAGGCCACGTGTTTCAACATAAACCAATAAATGTTGTGTTGACTGATTACAAAAAAATCATTCGTGTTTGATTACAAAATGGAAATGAATCCCCTTAAACCTAACAATTCCTAATTTCCCAAGACAGAGTAACTGCATGTGTGTGTTTCACAATAAATACCGATTATTTCTCTGTAACACATTACCCACCGATTGAACTTTCTAATAGAAGCGCGCTGTCTTCGCTGTGCGGTACAATCTCAATCTTAAGGTATGTCCATAAGTATATGTATTGGCAGCTGGGATAGCGTAGTTAGTAGAGTGGTGTCTAATGTTGTGGGCTATACTTTGCTATTTATTTTTAAAAAACGCTGTTAAATTTGATATGTCTCAAAATAATTCCCTTTTAGTGGTTAAGTCTTATTTCTTGGATGTGTTCCTTGATTCATTTACAATGTAATGTTCTCATAATTGCACAAATTTATCTCAAGATACACGATATACAGGTACATCAGTGTATATTCGGGAAACATGTGTAATACTTCGTTACTTGTCCAATGGACTAACCACTTTGTACGTATTATTCGTACACCATAATTATGCCCAGCTATTTATGGTAGTTTATAGAAGTGTGTAGTTTTGATAGACTATTCTTAAATTGCCTTTTTCGTTTCTCGAGGTTTTTTTATTTATTATTCTTGTCGTCATTGCCAAAAATATATGTATCTTGTGTCACCAACAGCCTAGAGAACTAATGGATTGTTTAAAACTTAAACCGCTTAACCTTATGCTATATTGTTGTACACTGTGACAGATTTCAGACGAAAAAAAACTTTAAGTTTTAAATCATAAGAAATATTTAAATTAATTAGAAGCTTAGATATGTAATTTTTATATGTAGAGAAGATATGATTGTGATATATAATAAGTTATTTTCCATGAACTAACACTTTTTTTCGGTTTACTGGAATAAAAATTTTGTCAAATTTTATATATGCTTTCTGTAGTCAGGTCAAGAATTTCAGTAGAATTATTATTAACGTGAAATTTTTGATATTGTTCTGTATATCTCTGCTAAGTATTTTATTTAACTGTTTTTTTAAATATGCGTCCGACAAATTTTCTTCATGGCTGTGGAGTATGATGTATGACGAAGGTTTTAAGGCCATTACATTAAAGATGACTAATATTCGTAGTTCGAAGAATTTTTAATGCGTTAAAGAAGAGCAGGCACAGAATTTCGTCACTCAATTTGTAACGCTTGAAATCTACTTAAACACCATTTGCAGTTTCTGCCTTATAGACACCCACTGTGCCTCCGTTACAAACATCAGGCCGTTCTTACTACGGAAATGAGAACTGTTTATTGAGGAAGACAGAAACGTAAGCGCGCTTTGTGATCAAAATGGAGAGAACGTGATTTATAGCCGAAGAGATACATATATTATTTACTGTGTTTTAAATGGCTGATTAAGCAAATTTGTGTATGTTAAAATTGCTTGCGTAATTAACTTGGCAATTAATGCCATGCGTAATTTTGCAATGAGTTTTTTTTTAACTTAAACAGGAAGTAGCCTGTCAGATTTGAACACTACTGAAGACCGATAAAGACGATTTATTCTCGTCCTGTCAGACACGTACGTAGGTCCACGGTTGCAGATGCTTCCCACTCAGTACTGCGTGGGCGAACTGACAAGTGAGCCCTGGAATGATTACCGACGTTGTGAGTCGCACAGCAAGTGAGTAATGCCCGGCCGCGACTATTGAAACATTTCATCACAGATCTGAAATATTGATCTACTTCGTTTGGAGTCACCTCCACATATTTCGTTTATAAACACTTCCCTTATTATTTTAAAGTATAACTTTGAATGTAAGTCTTTTCCCTGCAAAGAGAACATTCTTGTTTGATGACAATGATTTTGCAGTCTGGGTATTAGCAAACATCCAAAGACGTAAAAGTAAGACATTACGCAGTACCGATTGAATTTTAAACCTAAACATGCTAATGGTTCTTACGGTAAAATAATTAATGAGGAATAAGTCGTATATTTTATCATACTTTAATATCATTGCGAAACTTTGTTCTGTATTGCCGATTTTATTTCAATTATAATTGCTGAACGGCTGAAGAGCACACGGAGAGTTAAGGCGTCCTTCTCACAGATTTGCTAATTGAATGTGTTATTTTCTCTCTGCCTCCCACCTTCACAACCCATTCCCCTATTACCTTTTTTCATGTTATCTCCCGTTACCTGTCTGTCCGTGAAGTTTGTTCATTTCAGATAGTAATATTTCAAATGTTCTGTATTTATATCTCGTCTCTGTATTCAATCTGCACGTTGAACCTACCTAAATATCATCACAGGTAATACGCGTTGTGCCACATATAAGTATATAAATCAACAAATTCCCATAATATATTATGCATCACCAAACACTGTATGTTGCTGCAGTGATCACAGGAACGCTGCACATCAAGCTTCTCACACCTAGGAACAGCAGAGTGGTCCAGGTTGCCAGGGCAACGGGAGAGAGCTACATATTAAACTGACCCATAAGCTGCTTCATGTCAACTGGTGAAATGGAGCCGACAATATCTCTGTACAGACACCTCAGTGACGTTGTGCCTAATACCTGGAAATATTGGACTGTATATTCACGTCATTACATTACACGTTAAGACGTGAGAATGGTCCGTCAGTAACAAAACTAGTCACTAATGAAACAGTTCTTTCTGACACGAGCAGAGGTGATGGCAACAAGGGACGACCTCAAGATAGTGGCCCAAAATCAAAGGAAGTTCCACTATTTGCAAGATACAGGAAGTTTCGGGAAGAACAATTTAATAATCCATTTCTGTGCGAATTTCCGCTAATAATGTAAATATGTGACATATAAAGTCAGACTTGCACTCTGTCGCCGAATTTGTAATTTTCCATTTATTCCGAATTTATAGGTGTGTCCATTGAGATTCGACATACAAAATTTCACATGCCTAGCTTCGGTGGATCATAAATTCTGTACACTGCCTAGTCCCCGCTAGAGAAAGTTTTGTTGTATAATAAATTTACGTAAAATAACGTGCATTCCCTACTCGATTGGTGTCTCTTACGGGTTAGAATAATTTTTACTTCGTTATTTTCGGGCAATTACACGTTGCCTTTTCTTTACGATATGCTGTACTGCCTTTTAAAGCCTAGTAAATTGATTCATACTGTAGTGCAATATATGTGTAAGGTCTCGAAATGAGGGGTAGCCAACACCATAAGTTTTTGTCATTAGCATCGTTGATATAAGTCAGGACATCTGCAAAAAGACGTATCGCCTGAATTAATGTATTTTTTTTTAAGCAGAATTTTCACCTGTGTGGCACGTCGTACTTTTTCTTCTTGGTAGCAATGACTAAAATCTCTACAAGAAGTGTATTTTGTATGATAATTGTTCATGAACTGAAGTCTTTGACGAATAGGCTGTACTTCCTAGTAACTGACCAACATAATGCATAAATTCTTGTTTTATAATAAGTTTATTATATTCCTCTACATGTTTCGAGCACTATGTGCTCATCATCAGGAGGTCAAAATTGTATTATGCAGCATCTGGTATTGTCACACTTTGTAGGTGGCCTTCCGGTGCACCGGACGGCCACCTACAGAGTGTGACAATACCAGATGAAGAGGTTCACTTCGTCGTATAATACATAAATATCTACTTCCTGTCTCACAGAAAAGACTGCAGGTGAATTACAAGGAGGACTGTTACGGGATATAATAAGTATTGAGAACATTACAAAACACGTGAACATATCCTGTGGGAAAAATTCGGAAATGTCTTTAATAACGTTGCGACAACTGGTACGCTTAGTAGGCACACTGATTTGAGGTTTTAATGCACAGGCGGAATAGATCAGAGAGCACAATGGCAAGGCTGCGAGTTCGAGGACGGGGATCTGTTACCAACAGATTATTCTTCACCTCCACGGCCTATATCCATCCATCCCCGCTCCCTGTCAAATTGGTACCGGGTTTGTTTCCCTCCGATAAGAAGCAGAAGTGGATTTCCACTTGCCGCTATCTAGTGTCGAGGTTAAGGATGCGTGCACCTTTACTTCCATTCCACATTACGTATTCATGGCGTAGTGTTTACCGATGATAGTGGCGCGATTGTGGAAGAATTCTCGTCTGAAAACAGTCGTCTCTGAAAATGAAGACAGGATTTCTGCAACGCTGTTTCCGTGAGTAACATGTGGATTGCGTATTTCTTGCGGAAATCATAAACCTATTTCTGCACCCCTCCCTCCCCGCCTCCTAAATATCTAAAAGAGGTTTAGGAAGAAATGTGGTTAGCCTAGTTGAGTTTATTTTAATGTTTCAGCAGTACATGTTTATTTCTTTATTATGTCTGTACGGAGTCGAATAATTCAGTTGAAGATTATTTACGTGCTGACTCAACAGCCCGAGGGTCAATAATAATAATAATAATTCAGTTATTCTATTCTTTGCAATTCAGTTCTTTATTATTTATTGCTGGCGCGACAGCCACAAGACCAATTACGGAGACAGCGCACGAACATAAGGCAAATACATAAAGACAATCAACAAATGAAATCATATATAAAAGACGTATAAAAATCACACCAAATAATAATAGCGTAAATAACATAACAGCAGTTAAGGAAAAATTTGTGAAATGAAACATTTTTAATTTTATGTTTTGGTTCCGAGCATCGCTGATCAGTATTAATAACTGTCCAACGAGATGCAACACAAAGCAGTCTATTTATTATTCTGTAAGTTAACTCTACATGTTTCGGGTGTCAGCCACACCCATCATCAGGAGTACACAAAACTCTAACTACAGCCTCCGGTACTGGTCATATTTTTTGTGCAGATACCTCCTTCCAACGTGGCCAAGCTTGGCCACGTTGGAGGAAGACCAGTATTACCAGTACCGGAGGCTGCAATTACAGATTTGTGTACTACTGATGATGGGTAGAACATGTAGAGTGAACTTGCAGAATAATAGACTGCTTTGTGCCGCATCTCGTTGGAAAATTATTAATATTTTTCACGATGTTTAGATTGTAGACCTAACGTTCACGAAGAGGCTAAAGTACAGCCCCGGATACAAAACGTAGACAATAAACACAAGTGTAAACTGCATATAGCAAAACCAGGGAGATATAATACAAAATATTAAAAGAGGGGAATACAACTAGGGGGGGAGTACCTGGTCATTTAAGTGTTAAAAGGAAAGAAAAAGACGCAACAGTTAATAATTCGTAAATCAAGTAAAATTAGATAAAATTGGTTCTTTGACGAAATCCCATGGTGGTTGAAAACATAGATTTTACATCCGACAGCTTTAGCCGCAGAGGCACTAGCTTAGCACAATAAGGAGCAGCAAATATAGACTGGTCTCTGGTTATTTTAGAAGGTACCCGCAGTCCGACGGTGGTAAGGGTGGAAGGGCAAATGATTTTGTTAACGAAAACATTAATAAGGAAGAGAACATCGAGGTGCTGTCGCCTCAAGTGAAGAGGAGATAGATTTAGCCTAGCCACAATTTACTCATATTTCTTGGGGCCAAGGTTCAAGAAAAATATATTGTACTACAAGTTAGCAAATTTGTTGTTGTTGTTGTTGTATTCTTTCTATTTTAGAAGAATCGGTTAGCGTTACAGAAATCCAGGCTACAGAGACAAATTCCATTTTAGAACAGACAGAAACATAGTACAATAATAATAATAATAATAATAATAATAATAGGCGAATAATTAAGTGAAATGCATGTTGAAGGAATCGTTCAGGGGCTAATTTGAGGAACTAACCTGGCATTTGTATAGTGAAACTGTAAAAACTACATTGTACTTTATATAGTTACAATTCAATAAGAGTATATTATAGTACGGGGGACCGCGGTATCCCACTGGTTAAGGTGCTGTGCTACAAATCAGAAGGTCGCTGGTTCGATCCCAGCTAGTGTCAGTGGACTTTTCATTGACATAAAATCCCTCCGATCGCACTATGACCCTGGGGTCGACTCAGCCTCTAACAGAAATGAGTACCAGGAGTATTTCCGGGGGTAAAAGCGGCCGGTGCAGAAGGCTGACAACCTACCACCATGCTGTGCCGTTGTCACGAAATCTGGGAACCTTAACTTCCTGGAACCCTCTGGGCCACTCCAGGCCTGTAACGGGACTGCTCTACCTTTTGTAAAATGGGTACCGGTTCTTTGCCGGGGATAAAGTGCGGCCGGGGCGTGCTGCTGACCACTCATCCCCTTCTACTGCCGCGGTCATGGAAGAGTAGAGCTATACCTCTACCCACCTTCTGAGCCACACCGAGTCTGTAACGGGATCACTTTACCTTTTACCTTTTAACATAAGCTAGAGGTGTCTGAAAAAACGTGTATGTATATTTGGACCTGAAGGAAGAAGTGAGTTGGCAATTTACAACATTACACAACGAATTGTTTCTGATTTTTCACATACTTGTCTGTATCGTTAGTGTGATTTATACGAGTGTGATATATATATATATATATATATATATATATATATATATGTGTGTGTGTGTGTTTGTGTGTGTGTGTGTGTGTGTGTGTGTGGGAAAGGAGAAGCGCAGACGGAAGTTTCGTTGGGGACAGCGAAGTAAAGTAACAAATGACTAAAAATGAAATAGCTAATATAGGATTTAATAATCTATGCTGGTCGCTAGTGGGCTATGAATTTTTATTAAAGTATAGGTAGTTACGTTTCGTTTGACCGGTTGTTATGGCGGAACAGAAATTGACTCGTAAAGAATATTTGCAGGAAAAGTCCTCAGAGAATCGGCCATTTAGTGAACGTAAAATGAACTTGGAAAGACTGAACGAGGTTTGGATGGCAAATAAATGGAAATATCTTGGGTTCGTGTCCAGTTGTAGGCTGTGCTATTCTTGAGGTTGGTCTTTTATGCTGTAGTGACAGAAAGATAAGAATTAAGACAATGTGAAAACATCCGAAATCCAAAATTAAAAATTGGCAGAATGATGGATGCTTGACTGTGGTATACAGGTTAATGCAACTTTACAGTCAGAATACCTTGTAATCTCACAGGCTGATAGCTTCCCCACCGAATAACGTAATTTCATAGCCTGTCATAAGTAGTATTTGATAAAGTTGAAGAAGTTAATGTTTTGGCTGAGACGTATTTTCTGCGTGGCCCTCACTTAGTGTAAGTACGGTCTATTCCACGTAGCTACTTCGCTACATATATAGTACAATGGAAGGCATATGGGCTACCAGCAGAGCTCCATTACATGCTTCGGGCATACCCAAGCTGCTGCTTCGATCACTGCATTTTACTCCACTTTATGTACAGTTCACCTCGGAGAACGTGTCCCAAGCTGTGTTCTTACGGCTGCGGTAACTGACTAATAGTCAGTTTTGAAAACTCATTCACTCGGTTAATGGATCTGATAAATACGACTTTGAAGTTGAGTGTTTCTGAACGCATCCCCGTTTTAAAGCAGCAAAGTGCGCATGCTCTGTGTTCGGTCCAATAGGTTGTTATGTTCGCAAAGCGCTTGCGCAGGTGAGAGAGATATAAGGGAATGACATGCACGAGTGTGAGGGAAACAGAGAGAATATGACTGCAGCTGTGCGCGATAAGGAAGGATAGATTCACTGCGGTGAGGAGAAGGGAATGGGACCTAGGGACAGATTGTTTTTCTCTAACCCTGCTGGCGGATTGAATATTTTAGCAGAGTCCTGATTTATACTCTCTTCAACCGACTGGTCTACACAGCCGCCAACTAGCGGCAGGAAGTAAAACTATCACAGCTTACGGGGGAGACATCTGCACATCAGATTCCGTGCTTTGTCTTTATGCGTTGTAACAAGCTCATGTTAAGAAATTCCGAAAGTACCGCATTACTTCGAATTTAAGGCGCACCCCACTTTTAAAAA
>Ga0136643_10011684_pt1 | contig 13039 bp, 11 predicted proteins | sample TergutLab28metaG_FD_96883 | JGI IMG/M metagenome (GOLD analysis project Ga0136643, IMG submission 96883) | Labiotermes labralis P1 segment gut microbial communities from Petit-Saut dam, French Guiana - Lab288 P1 (version 3) (version 3) | ecosystem: Host-associated > Arthropoda: Insects >...
AGTGCAGAGTGAGACTGTAGGGCGGCGTGTGTGTTGTGTGTAGTGCAGAGTGAGACTGTAGGGCGGCATGTGTGTTGTGTGCAGTGCAGAGTGAGACTGTAGGGCGGCATGTGTGTTGTGTGTAGTGTAGAGTGAGACTGTAGGGCGGCATGTGTGTTGTGTGCAGTGCAGAGTGAGACTGTAGGGCGGTGTTTGTGTTGTGTGCAGTGCAGAGTGAGACTTACTCTGCACAGCACACAACACACATGCCGCTCTATGACATGCTGCCACATCACCTAATTTATATAACTGTTTAATTTTACCGAGTGTTTTAACATAAATATAACTTTAGCCAGGTGCAGTACAAGCTCCCTGATGATGATCGTAGACCGAAACATGTAGGAGCGATATTAATGAGTATTTTAATGTAAATTTTAAAACCTTTCCAAGTTTAATAAATAGTGCATTTGTTGGTGCGTGAACTGCGTAGATTTTATAGTGCACAGTGCGACGATAAAAACTTTACGTAACATTGAAAGGCGTTCGCGTAAACATTGTTTCCGTGGAAAACAGGAAGTATTACATATTCTAAATGTTTATTAGTAGCCTTAGTTATCCAGCACGTGGCGCACATGGGCCGTTTATTGTCATTTATGGCCGCTCTGTCTATTTTTTTCTACATTATCTCATAAACGGTACGATTTTCGGGGGAAAAAGTTATTTAACATAAAATGTGTGTTTTGATTTTGTACAAATTTAGTTCGAAATATTTCTCAATGTAAGAAATGTGCGAGTTTCGGTCAAAAATGTATATTGTTCTTCATGTAAAATAGCCGTTATTCTTGTCAGATTTTAATGTAACTTGAATTTTCGTGACAGATTTTCGAAAAATGGTCAAATATCAAATTTCATGAAAATCCGTCCAGTGGAGCCGAGTTGTTCCATGCGGAAGGACGGATGGACAGATTTGGCGAAGCTGATAGTCGCTTTTCGCAAAATGCGACCGCGCCTAAAAAAGGCCACTTGAGGTGGAGATAGCGTCTGCCCGTCCGTCCGTCCGTCCATCCCTTCACCCACCCTTTCTACCTTTGATAGCTATTCAGATTTTATGAGTTTGAGTTAAATTTGTCGTGGCAAATCGATATTGATATGTGTTCGTTTGATTGGGGCGAAGTACCTTGATCTGTATATAAACCACCCGTCTTTTCTTGTAATTTAATTATGTGACCACCAAATTTAGAACTGTTTCATATAACCTACATCACTGTAGCACGTGACTCTTCGTGGGTAAAAGACATGGCCGGACAGATATTAGGGTAAAGAACGCCTGTATGTTTGCATCAGTTTTGTGGGGTGTTATGAGGGCGAAAAGGCAAGTTCGGTCAGTCACCTGCAGTGCGTGCCGATTAGAGCGAGGCTGTGAAACACAATACATTGCTTTAATCGTGCGGGTTATTCAAGAATTGACGTGCTGTTGCACCATGAGTAGAAATGACAGTGTTTTTCTTCATCTAACAGCCTTGACTTTCCACTTGATAGCGCGCTGTCTTACAATACAAGCAAGACAGAACAGAGCTGGATGTAAGCATGCGTGTTCTTTCTTTGCTGGACACATTTGCTCGAAACATATCTGGTCCGCTCATTAGTGGTATGTATCCTTACTGTGTCCATTTAGATGCAGGGCCATAGCTACATCGTGAACACAGTGCGTTATAGTATGGGTGCATATACGCTCTTTAGGTACATTTATATACGTATATAATGCTACATATACTGTTTCTACGTGTTATTCCTAGTGGGTGCCGCCAGGTGACTGAAGTGCACCCACTTGCAGCCCCCTGACTATGAGCCTGCTGACATGTTGACAGTAGAGCTACCAGCACGCTGCTCTAAGTAAACCAAATTGCAGGATGGTAACATTTGGGGCACGACAGTTACAGAACAGACCTGTGGCATTTACGACTGCGGCTGTAAATGATAATGACTGTCGGGAAATGACGCCGTGTAGTCAAGTATAAATTTAACTACATTCAGTAGGAACCTGCTGACTTGCTCCTCAGGGTGCTTCTGTCCTGGAAATGTGAGTCGACAGCTTCCATGCGAACGTTGCCAAGTTTGTACCAGAACATGTGGTGTATCCCGGAAGACGGTACTCTTGCAGACAGTTCTTGCCTGTTTTGCAGCTTAACGGTGTTTACCAATACAAGTCCAATATCATGACAAATGCTGCTAGTTACTTGGTTGATGTAACGATGTCTCGTCATTGGTCAGAAACACAAGAGAAACTGCAGAATAAGTGTAAGTAGAACGGAATATGGTACCCAGAGGCGATGGGCAATTTGACGTTTCCAGCCTTTACGTTCACGTGGCAAGAAAAATCACGATAATTTGTTCGAGTCCGAATCCTCACCTGCAACCTCCCGAAGCAGAAACCTAGCCACAGTGCCAAATAGTTCGGTATGACACCGAGCTGAGACGCCTGTACACAATGTTACCGAAACTTCATGATTTGTACTACCAGGTGTCACGAAACACACGGCCATAAGAATAATCCCGATAAGACCGACCTCTTGTATGCAGGACACCTCACATTCCTCTTTGCACGTCTTCCTGCCATCTGACATATATGAATTTCTCTTGGCCGTTTATCTGTATTGTAAAATACAATACGTGCTAATTATGCGGTTTATGTGTTGAAAATGGACATGTAAATACAAATGTAACGGGCAAATTAAACGTCCGTACGTTCATGATCGTGTGAGTTTTAAGAAGACTAGATGGGCGGAACTCGCTGCACGCATGAATAAACCTTCAAGCATGGGTATCCAACCGGCGGCATACCAGGTTGTGTTATGCGGCCCGCGAGTACGTTTGAAAATTGTATGTGTATTGTAATAAGTGCACAACAATTTAAGATGTTAGGTAAACCACTTATACTGATTTTTTGGTGGGACAGCACGGGAATCGAATCCCGATAGGAGCCAGATTTTGCTCACCCGTCCAGACCGGGCCTAGGGGCCACCCGGCTCCACGCACAATGGATACTGGGTCATTCCTGAGGGTAAAGAGGTCCGGTCGTGGCGTTAAACACCCATCCCATATAGCGCCGAGGTTAAAGAAAGAGTAGAGTTATACCTCTACTCCGCCACTGGGCCTTCAAGGTCTCTTCTAGGGTGAATTTTACCTCTACCCTTTTTTTAATTATAGTGATTTTTACACGTGCGGCCCCCAAACTAGCCCACAATAACGGTTGTGGCCCTTTGCCACAAAAGGTTGAACACGCCTGCCTTAAAAAAGAGACCATTGGGGAAGCATGCACTGCAGAACAATAGAACAAGGAGTTTCAAAATAGGACGTAAAGGTTTGGACTGGATTTGTCTGAGTCAGAGAAGGATCCAGTGGCGGGGTCTTGTGAACACGGTAGTTTTGTAACAAGCTAAGCGACCATAAGCTTTTTAAAAACTCTCCATGGAATTAGTTATTCCATTTTAAATAAACTTTCGATTGTCAGATTCTTCCTGGTGTGGGAGTTGGTATAACTTACATTAGTAATTATGCGAAAGATAAATATAATTAGTGTCATATCGTGATGTCATTTCCAAACAAAGATTGAGATAGCTGTACAAGAGTAAAAAAAAAAAAACTGTAGGAATAAGGAATGTCTCGAGCACGTGTGGTTTGTGGGTGTGTGAGCTTGCGCAAGCTAAACTACCACACCCGCATGTGTCTGAGATGCTATCAGCAAACAGGACCATGTCAGCGCATCTAGTTCGGTAGCAATAGGATGTGGTGTCACGTCCTATCTGCGCTGAAAGTATGCACCTGGAATCAAAGCCCTTAATTGCAAGCGAACTTGCCTATTTTCAAGTGCCTTATGGACGCATATTGGGCAAGTGAACCCGAAAATTTTGAAGAATATCACACGCGCTTTATTATGAGAATTACGCATTCTAGACGGTTAAGACCAGCATTCATTACATGGCCTGTAACAGCGATTACGCCGTCCAAGTTGGGTAGAGACTTGGAAACCTTGAACACTAGGTCGCTAGCTTCAATCCTGCAAGGCATCTGGACGTTACTATCTCCGAAGTACAGAGTACTTTCTGAGAAGCTAATATTCCCTCTGTCGAGAAATTTAGCCCATTATATGGAACCCCAAGGTTCATTATCGTAATTACAACAGCTCACCACTGTTTCCTTACCAGAGCCAGCTGCATCCAGTTCATATCCTCCCGTCCTATATATTTGATCAGTTATTTTAGCCATCCACGAAAACATCTTCCAAGCGGCCCCTTCATACTTCACCACAAAAACCCTGCATGCACTTCTTTTCCCTCTGGTGCATGCCACATGAAGGGACACAGACATATGTCCGTGATATTCAGCCATACACCGAACGGACTGGTTGTTACCCGTCTAAAGAGTACCGGCAGTGTTTCAGAAAGTGAATGTTTCTTAACTCCCATGCGGAACAGGCCAAAGGGCGTAATCGCTAACAACTGCATAAGACAGGCTTACGGGAACCGGATATGATCCGTTTGTAACTAGTGACGTGGCCACTTGAGCTAATCTGTTCAGCTGCCGAAATTTCGTGTTTGGTGAGGCAGGTAGCCTGCCGATGGTGTGTACGAGATATATATATGTAGATCTACATGTCAAATCGCCCAACGCCTACTCATTTCTATTGACAGGCCAGTATCCCTACATGCTATGAAAGTACAAGCCATGGATCGCTTCGTTATGTAATGCTTCTCAATCTTAGACTTCTGCCTCGTTCTCAGGTCCCAGCAATCTTCTCAAAACCTTGTTAACAAACACACTCGATAACACATTGTCATCACTAGGCCATACATTCGCCCTCAACCTATATTCTCCCTCAAAACGATACACCAAGCCTCACGCCCATATACATAATATATATAATAACTTCTTGTGTCTTCATTTTTACTTTGTATTTAGAAGGTTCCGGGTTCAAACCTCTGCCTGGAGACCGGCCATCGTAATAAATGATTGTTGTGTTCTTTTTTCAACCCCTCCAGTCATATACCGGCTTGTATTACCTTCGTGTTAACCACGATCACTCCAGGAATCATTATTCCCTAATCCTATCATTCGACTGTATATCATCTTAGTGACTGCAGCCGTTATTTAACGATCAAAACCCAGTGGTTGCTGCAACTTGTATATGGATCACACACTGTATCATTAACATTACTGCAGTTATACATTATTACGCCATGATTCTCACAAGAAATAACTATTATTTTTGTTAAAAGCCTTAATTAATTTGCGTTTGGAATGGACACAGACTCCGTTATCTATGAGGCAGGAAGAGATATTGATGATTTAGCTAAACGCCAGTCTTCGACGCGTGAAGTAGGACGCTCGTGTTCCTATCTACTTGAACTTCACTACTGTCTCCGCGGGTGTATGTTCCCCCTGTAGAATACGAGTACTGGTCTCCACATCTGACACACGCACACCATTCTCCCTTGGCAGCAGCAAAATCGCCCGCGCTGACACTCCTGTGTTATTGGCGCAAACTCGTGTCTTTGGCGTAGCCTCGTCGTGAGACTTTCGTGTTGCTGTTTCATGGTCGAAAACGTGCCACATTTTGGCGTGATTTTCGTGTAGAATTTACCTAGAGGAGCTCCGTTTGCGACCACAAGATTGTCATAAGCGGAGCGTAGGGAATGATCTGGAGAACGAAGACGTAACTTGTGTGTGAAATCAATCGCCTGGCAGCACCGAAATCCGGTGCGTCAAAGCTAGACTTACTTACTTACTTGCTTAATCATTTACTTACTTACTTACTCCATGGAACAGAGTTCCTCTTGAGAAGCTAACCGCTTTTCAGTCAGTTAAGAAATTCTCCGCACTTTGTGGAACCCGAAGGTTCATTACTGCATTCACACGTGGCCCCCACTTGCCCCTATCCTGAGCCAGCTCGATCCAGTCCATCCCCCCATCCCACTTCCTGAAGATCGGTCTTAATATTATCCTCCCATCTACGCTTGGGTCTTCCAAATGGGCTCTTTCCCTCATGTTTCCCCATCAAAACCTTTAATACGCCTCTCCTCTAAAGCTAAACTATGTAGATAGGCTAACGATTATAGTTCGGCGTAGGATTAGACTTACCGGTAAGATATATTTACAATATTCGCATTCAGTAAATATTATTACAAAAAAAATCAATTATGAGAGAAAGAAAATGTGCGACTTTTTTGTTCGTTCGCCCACCAGTGTGAAGAGTCTTGCGGGCCGGATATGGACCGCACGCCGCTATTTGAATATTGTTCCGTGCAGGGTTCGTCTGGTATCCGAGGATGGTACAGCGAAGGTCAAGCGACAGCAAGAACAGGTTCGATTGCAGAATGTATGATTTTGCAGCGTGTCGTTATAGAAGTGTGTCGCTGGAGGTACGAAGCCGGCATTGTTAATTACATTTGTGTTATTCTCCTTAAGTTCGGATGCACAGTGCGTCATCTTAACAGGAGGAACAATGAAAGCGAACACATTCAAGGCGACAAGAACTTGCGGCATCCTGCATGCTGCAGCATGAGCTCATGTAACAACACGAACTCATGTCCAGACATGCAACGGAAATGTTTTTCTTTTCTTTTCTAAGTCCGGATGTGAGAAGTACTTCTTATGTAGACCAAGCGGGTGTTCGATAGAGCTGCAGACAGGGTGAGGTTGTGTTTAGACAAGACAGGCAATGTACGTACCAGTGGCGTACCGAGGGGGGGTTCAAACCCCCCTCTCGAAATTCCGAAAGCCCTCCAAAATCGTGCCAAACTCAGCCCGATTGTGAAAACTGTTAAAAACTGCTGAATTTAGGACACCAACACCCCAAGATATTCGGAAAAAAGGCAGTAAAATTCTAAAACTACCGCCGGTTCGCAATTGTTTTACATTAGCAATGACGAATAATTTGGTTGTCATCACAAATAGTCTTAAAGTACCAAAAATTAAGAAAATTTTACTATATGAAATGAAATTTCTTGTATCAAATTACAGCTGTCACCAGAACCCCTGACTAGGGGGCTACCGCCCGCAGATCCCCTTTCTCTATGTCCTCTGTCCTCAACTGAATTTGTTGACCCCCCACCCCCCCGAACAAAATTCCTGGGTACGCCACTGGTACGTACGAACGCAACATCGATGCGAGTCCGCGTAACCATTGTTGTCGTGGGAAAGCAAGGAGTATAACATATTCTGATTATGTGTCTCTAGCCTTAGTTATCTAGCATTAAATGCGCATGAGCCGTTTTATATTGTCTCTGTGGTCTGTTTCAAACGGCACGATTTTCGGAAGTAAAAAAAAAAAATTTTGAGCATAAAAGGATGTTTTGATTTTCTCCACAAATTTCGTCTAACACGTTTCTCATTCTGAGAAGTATTCAACGGCATATTATCATAACTTTACATAGGGCCGCATGTAAAGTACCCGCTGTTCTTGCCAGATTTTAGTGTGATTCGAAATTTCAAGACAGATTTTTTTTAAATACCCCAAATAATCAAATTTCATGAAAATCTATCCAGCGGGAGCCGAGCTGTTCCATATGGACGGACAGACGCACAGACAGACAAACAGGACGAAGTTAAAAGTCGCCTTCCGCAATTTTGCGACACACCTGAAAACGGATGTCCGAAGCGCGATTGGCTGGTAGATATGAGATACATATGGCACAAGTCCACTTTGTGGCATGACTATTGTTACCGGCATTTCAGGTTCAAGTCCTAATATGTACCGGCGATTCAGGTTCAAACCCTGAACGGAATCCATGTAGATAGATTTTGTTGGTTGTAAATGATTTAATAAGGAAAACCATAAGAGTTGTGAATACCGTTATGGCGTTGCGTAACTGGAGCCTGGGCAAAACATCAACTGTCTAGTTGGTAGACATTTTGCAACTGAGCGTTTCTGTGTGAAACACGAGACTTTGTTATTGCTGAGGACGTGATTCGTTCAGTAACAGCTACTGTATGTAGTAGTTCAGTAACAGCTACTGTATGTAGCTGCCAATGAGATTCGGTTTTCTAAAGAATTCATTCGGCCAATAGGTTTCTTTTAATTCAAATTGCAGCCACTAGAATCGCTTTATACATACGGGGGTAGTCAGTTGGAACGAAGGAGAACAGGCAACGCGAGGAGACGCTCTGTTTTGGACCGTTGGAGTCGCACACATGCAAATTTCGGTGCTCCGTAAAAACTTATAAAGTTTCGGCAATAATTAATTGTAAGTGGTGTTATACAAATAGATCAATGTACAGTTACGTGTGTTTACTCAAAGTGCCGTGGTTATTCATATCAACCATTATATTTTACACTTGATGGTTACACTATATTAAATAAAAATCGTGCTTCAGTTTTATAAATGGCAATACCATTGAACAAATAAAAAAAGAAAGAGCCGTGAATTGCGTGTGTGTTAGTGTGTCAGCCAGTCGTAGTCGATCGTGGACCTTTCAGGGGACATCCCACGTAAATTACTTTGTGATAAAGATCTACAAGCTTGCCGAGCAGACGGGAAACTACACGCCTAACGCCACACAGGAAGAGTACGGTAGCACTATTGACGCTATTATTCGAGCTTCCCCAAGTCTATCAGGTCCTATAATTAGATATTCATGGTTCATTCCCTGGATAATCCGGAAAGATTACAGTTTACAACACGTGGCTTTGGGCAACCACATGACGGTTATGGAATACAAGTCGATACGATGATAGACAGGTCCGCACTAGACATGGTCAATGCTTCACTGCACTTTCTGCACATATAGATAAGACGGCACTGTACTGCATTATCCTTCACACTGTGGGCGTCTGAATTGGACGCCACTGACGGAACATTTTTTGGAGGTTTTCTGGGATACCCAGTTCGAATTCAATCAGTGGTGGGAGTCACCTCTCATGCACGAACTCCAATTTCACATACATACCTACATAAATACATACATACATACATAGACACAAAAACGTACATACTTGCCCGAGGCAGATATCGAACCCGCGAACACCAGTATTCACTCGGCATAAGTCGCTCGCTGCTGAAAGGCACAGTGCCATATCTCCAGTGTCTCTAGGCTACCTTCCTTCCTACAGAAGAAACAATACAGGAATATTCCGTACAACGTAAGGTGAGCCATGTTCGATTTCTGTCGTAATCTTGTAACGCCAAACCGCGTATTCCAGTGTTGTCACACTTCATGTACACATATTGTGAAATGCTGTAACTGTCACTGAGCTTCGTCTTTATGTTCCTGTGCAGGAATTATTAATTACGTGACTGTGCCAGTTTTTTCTGTGTTAAATTTGTCGGTCAAGCAAAACCCTCCAGTCCGCACCTCGCCACAATATTTTTCAATTGCTGTCTTGAAAACAATTTTTTTTTTGCACATTAAAGGTACATTCATAATATATCTACAAACTTCACATTCCTATACATAATTAATAAATATTAAATTGCACGTTTTAGTTTTTCTTAATTGGGCATCATGTAAGTCACATGAAAATATAAGGCAAATTAGTACCGATTTAATGTCGTTTATGTTTATTGTTATTGATTACTACTGAACGCAACCATGATAATTTTAGTAATCAAAGTAGTAATAAATGTACGAAAGTTTTCAAGCAAGCTCCATTTAATTTGTCCGATTTTAACCTGACTTAAATTTTTTCAGACAGATTTAACAACATAAAACCCCTTATGAAACTGTACGACAACCATTCAGTCGGACGGACAAACAGAAGTGTGACAGATAATAGTCCGTTTCCGCAAGCGCCTAATAGAGCTTTTAAAATCTTTCTATCTGTCCGCGTGTCTATGTCTCTCCCTACTGTAAGTTTTGAACACCCGATCGACCAGTTTTCACGAAACTTTGCAGTAACATTTGTCTACAACCAATAATAACATGGCGGACGCGCCATCTTCAGTCAGTAGAGGCAATAATGCGTGGCAGTGCACCGTGACAAGCCCGTGTTAAACGGCGAATATTTCCGCGAACCCGTGTACTGAGAACTTAACTCGATAAATGTTATAGTGTATAAGCATTATACGAGTAAATAAATACAGCAATAGGAAAATTGGTCAAATGTGGAGAAAAGTTTCAGGCTCATTGTGATTTCATTTTAAGACAAATTCTGCGCATTTTGTTGCACCCGACCTGTCAGTACCGTATTCACATTAGCCCAACACTCCTCCGTGTTCTGAGTTAATTAACCCCAGTCCACACCCTCTTACCCTACTTCCTCAAGATAAATTGTAATGCAATGATCCTATCTAAGTCTAGGTCTTACGAGTGACCCCTTTCTTTCACGTATACAAACCTAAACTTCTTATGTCTGCTCCCCCATGCATGACACACACCCCGCCCATCTCAAGGTCCATTTTGTGACCATACTGTTCTACTGATATGTATCCTAAGTGTCTAGCATAAACTAATTTTGGATTGGACACGTTTAAGGAAAACAATCGCCCGACGCTGTCCGATTTGATCACTCATTAATTTTCCATCATATTGCGTGCATGTGCATGTTTCTGCGTGCATGCACGGGACAGGGAAGCATTGATCCCACTCTGCTTCACCACAGAACAAAATTAATGATCTGTATATTAGCTCCTACCCGAGCAGATTTATAAAAAGTTCCGGAAAACAATGGCTCACTCTAAACACTGTACAGTTGTATGACATGAAACAGATGGACAGTAGTAAATCGATTAATGCAAACCCCATACCAGAAAAATAAATATCCCCAGTGCTTGGGTTTGAGAACATAAATTTTTGTGTGACCAACCAAAAAAGGTTCCACTGATGATTACTGACACAGTGGAACAGAAGTGGACTGTGCTGTTGCTGCATATTCAATGGATTTACCACGCAATGAGAGGCTTGTGATCATAATGCTTCCACATGTTTTGTGGCGACGGCACTTCACAAGCCTGCATGAATACAAAGCGGTATAGAACTTCTGTGTCGATTCAATTTTCTATACATTAACTTATGGTCATCAACCCCATCGTTCTGATAGTAACTGTCTAATAATTCCGTCGCCATTGTTATCAAATGCTGTAGACGTTTCATTTAATTTTAATTCAACGGACGACAGGACAGTTCATCACGTTGCATCTATCAACCATTGTGATATTCTTCGCCGAATGGTAATAAAAGGAACGTAAAATTAGTTAGAGGCGTTGCTGCCATTGTATCCAAGGCTTACACGTTTCGCTAGATTTTTAATTCGTCCAATGGGCAGGACAGTGCTTTCTCCGGTCGTGGCGCATTTGAACAGTTTACAAAACCATATAGAAGAATATATAAACAGCTATGCAAAACAGCTATTGGGCCATTGAAAGTGTGTAAAGGCCTGCAATTAATTACGTAGAAAAGCACTACCAATATAACTAATGTACTCGGAGTTAACCTTTTGGCGCCGGAATTATTTTTTTAATTTTAGCACACCTGTATATAAAAAGTGAATAATACAGGAACTAAATACGTTAGAATTATGAAACAAACCGCATTTTGAAGAGAAAAAAAACGGAGAGTATATACCGTGTTTAAAATATTCAGTACCTGTATTTGTTGAGTAAATATATAAAATGAAACTTTAGAGGTTAGCGGTGCGGTACGACCACTATAGTTCACATTAGGCGTCAAAAGGTTAAAACTGCGATGTATTTGGGGCTTTGCGTGGCATTACTATTCGGCAGCAGGCAAAGTAATTTTATGACTTTGTATCAACTGCTGAAGTTGCGTAGCGTTTAGCAACATATTATAAGATGATTATTAATGTAGAATTAATGGAGAATAAGGATAAATATGCCAAGAAATAGCGTCCGGAGCGGACCATCCTGTGGTGTAATTCAAGACGTCCATGTGTGTCATTAAGCACATAGTATGTGATGGTGCAGCTTCTCATAGACTTACGTAACTTCAACATGCGTTTCAGGCTTCCCCCATGAAGCAGATGAGAACTGCACTCTTCTGGGCAATTACGCAGCGAGTAGTGGTAATTTCTTACGGACGATTCGGGACAACCTATTGATCCCATCTTTAAGGGTCAGCCTTGAATATGGGACCAATACGTTGTCCCTAAACGGCCGTAAGAAATTACCACTACTCGCTGCGTAATAACCCTGAAGACTGCAGTTCTATTCTATTCTATTCTCTTCGACAGTTCATGACACTGTCAGCGTCCCGCCTTGGGCGCTTTATGCCCGGCACCCCTTGGGGAAAAAAGGCTTGTTGGGCCCCATAGCTACATTAGGTATGGCGCCAAAAAGTACTTGCCTCAGCCGAGAATGTCGTCTAGCTCTCCAGCTTTCCGCCTGAGTTGTCCTGACTTCATACTGCTCTGTTACACGGATTATTTAAGCCTTAGGCCTCCAAACTGCAGCCCGTCGGGATATTGGCGTCACGCAGTCACTTACGTAAATTGTGTATATACTATAAAAAATTTCACAATAATTTGGGCAGTTAGTCACACCATTTATGATTTCTCCAAATGCGGCCCGCGAACCAGCCCACAAAGACAGGCGTGGCATTGTGCCCAAAAAAAAAAAAAAGTTGGACGACCCACGATATAAAGGTTTAGTATGCAAAGTGTATGACCATCTGAAAATGGTTTATTGATTGCTTGATTAATTTCTGATTCATTTTCGTCGCCTGACGGCGTCTTTTCAGATTCGTCGGTCATGTGTCATCGAATGGAAACTTACTGTGTGAAGGATAACGTAGACAGGATGTTTACAGAACCTGTCTTTTGGCTCTTGCGCAGGGTTTGCGGAAAAGCGGCTACTAGCTTCGCCATATACAGAGTGTCCCAGGAGGAATGTGTCAGACTTCGGGAGGGTGTTCCTTATGTTAAAGTATACCGATATAACCCAAAACACCTATGTCAAAAGTTGAACGGTTACGGAGATAATGGCCTGAGAAAAGTGTGGTCTTCTTGCGGGTCCACGCACTGTACCTGTCAGCTGACAATCTTATCCATTTCTGGCCTTGAGTGTGGTGTCATATTACTGCAAGTCAGCTCACTCTAGCCATTGAACTG
>Ga0136643_10011685_pt1 | contig 13039 bp, 6 predicted proteins | sample TergutLab28metaG_FD_96883 | JGI IMG/M metagenome (GOLD analysis project Ga0136643, IMG submission 96883) | Labiotermes labralis P1 segment gut microbial communities from Petit-Saut dam, French Guiana - Lab288 P1 (version 3) (version 3) | ecosystem: Host-associated > Arthropoda: Insects >...
CACAGAGGCTTACAGCTCATTTACCCACTTGGAACAACAAATTTCTAAACTTTATATTCCATCTAAATGCTACTGATACATATATATATATATATATATATATATATATATACATACACACACACACACACACACACAGCCTGAACTTAGACCATAATGGTTCTAAATTCCTGGATCTGTAAATGTTATTAATTGTAAGTTAAAGCCAAATTAAAGATACTGATGTATGAGTTTACTCATACACAAATTTACTTGCCCCAGAAAGAAGAGTACTCAAGTACAGCCATTTTATATTCTTCATGCATTAACCTCCTTGTCAGTGCCAATGCATATGCAAGTCAACAGCTAATACTGGAAAATATTATCTGTTATTTCTTCAGCAACATAATTATGTAATGTAACAATACTGGGAGATTATGATTAGAATGTAGTCAAGAAGGCTTAAAACACACCCACTGCAAAGAAATATCCTTGCATTTGCCCAGATGGACTACATCAGGATGGTTCACATCAACAGCAAGAAATGAACACAAGACCTTTTGAATATAAAACAGTACCAACCAATCAACTACGACATTCTGTACCTGTTTTGGTCGGACTAAGTTTTAATTATGGCTCAGTAGTCAGCTACTTCCATTTGCTCCAAAACCAGCAACATGGGTACATGAGAAATTATGTTTAAAGCAGCCTTACACTGTCTGTTGTCACCACCAAGCACAAAAATCAAATTATGGCATGTTCACACACAAATACAAAGCAGTAGGGATTTGGTTATAAAATTCTCACTTATAACAAATTGTATTACTCAATGGTATTGCCACCCTCTCAATCTGCCTTATTAATATGCCATTCTTTGCAGCCACCTTGCCGTCCGGAAAAAAAGGGGGGGGGGGGAAAGGAAAAGACTGTAAATGGTGTACAAACATCCCTCAATTAGTGTTCTTAATTACTTCCAGAAAAACAGCGTGTTAATTGAAACTGTGCTGTGAGAGAATTTTCCCCAAAAGAACTTATGTCCATATATCTAGCCTGCACTCTCTACTTTTGCTTCAGTGTTAATCTCAAACATCAAGTATATTTCAACAATGAAATCAGGTAAATGATTGGAAGCACAAAGAGAACGTTTAATTTCGAAACTCTTAAAGCAGCCGCTGTATTTCCATTATTTGTATTTTTAAAATTAGATCGTACTGCCGATCCCGCTCAGTGTAACGCTGTACAAACAACGAGCTGCTGTGCTCCTGTTTCAACACATCTAACGACACTCAACTTCACTGTTAATGACAAGCTTTCCTTTTGCACCTTTACAGACACTTTTTCACGCGCGTGTTTCCCGCTGACGTAAAAAGTTGTTCACAACAGTAAAATAAAACAGCAGTAATACAGTAACATATGTCAGATTCGATTTCTACGCGGCAGCAAAGTAAGCTCCAAGTTCTGCTCGGAACTCCACGTTTAATCATTTTAAAATATAACAATATGGGCAATGTATAGGGCGTTTTTTTCCTACTTGACCGATAAGCGCCGACCCGACGCCCCGATGAGTTTTAATTACACTTTCTAAAGGTTCTTATCATTGAGACTGTTTGCACAGCTCCTGTCATCGACTGTTAAAACCCCCCGACAAGCGGCGTACGACGCAACGCTGGCAGAACGCTGGGTCTGCGTTCATCGGTCAAACAGAAAGAAAACACCCTATACGCATAACGTAACATTGCGCAGCGGTCGCATAACCGTTGTTGCAATGGAAAAGTAACAATGCGTTGTGTATTGTTCGAATAATTTCGTTCTAAGCAATATAAAAGTGTTACATAACAATGCTTTTATACCGACTTTATGTCGTCGGCAACAGTAAAACATACTTAGGCCCTCACTGTAGCGTGCCCGATACTGTTATCCAATTTTAACCAATTCTGGATTTGCTCGACAGATTTTCATAAAAGTACCCAATACCAAATTTCACGTAAATCCGTGCAGCGGGAACCGCCCTAATATATGCCGACGGACAGACGTGACAAAGCCAGTCGGCGCTTTTCGCGACTACACGAACGCGAAGAAAATTCCAGTTCCTACTTAACAGTAAAAGCTCACAGTTTTCATTATAGCAAACAGCCATCTTAGTCCTGAAAGTAACATTTTATTTCACATGACGTTTTTAAGAACCTCACACAGAGAAGAAACGCTTGGGCCCAACTTTTTGAAGCAGCAGAGAACCACCAGCTTCAACATTAAACAAAGCCCGGCACTTTTTTCACACAGCTTATTAATGCATGTCACACATTCTCAGACTAAACAGTGTAGCCGGGCTTTTAGTTTGAACCGGATATGTTTTCAATACTTGTGTACAGAATGCGACTGCTACCACTCAATACAAATGCTTCGAAGCCATCTGCAGAACACGTGACACAACGTGTTCGAAGCATGAAAGGAACAAAGGGGATTTGTTTTCAAAAAATGTCACAGCAGTGTGTGCTCAACACTCCAGAAAACTTGAGATTTGAACCCCGATGTGAGCAAATGCCAAAGGAACTAACAACAGTCAAGTTTAATTCGTAAAATTAATGGTGACCAGTTTGAAGTACCTACAATTTAGAAGAGGGTGCGAGGATAATAGCTTGGCAAAACTACGCCACGAACCTAAGGCGTCACAAATTTCTAAACATACAGACCAATGAGACGGTTCGACAGTCATCCACGTCGATTCTTAAACAAAAACTGGAAGTTCCACTAATATGAAGAAACCAGTCTTAACTCGTTAGATTCGTATATCACAGCGACTTCTCACGAGAATCTATAAGCAGTTCCTTACTGACGGACATGACGCCAAGCAGACATTTAAAGAGTTCTCTAGCAGTCGCATCTCAAAGCGGAAAATTCAAGTGTTTATGAATATTCATGTAAGAAGACTACCGTTCACTCCAAAGCAGTGCGCATAAGTCCGATGTTAAATGCAGTTTTCAAGTTGGAAAAATTCTACAATTTCGCATACATGAATTAGAACATACGTATTAAACTGCAACTGATTTAAGAAACGCACACAAGTTTGCCACCGAAGTAAACGCACTCACAGACAGTCTGGGACAACAAAGACCTGCTACCCCCTGACGCATGTTGTACGTGGGTCAATTCAAAAGTTTCGTGCATGCCGGCATCACCGCAACTGAACTCGAATCACGTGTGTGGCTCTAGTGGCACTTTTGTTGCTATCACAGAGTGGCGCTGTCTTTGTGATGTCAGTTGCCGTTTAACTATGGATCGGGAAAGACTACACGGAAGTTTCTCGCGGAAGGACGTGAGAACATTAACAAGATTTCATGTTTTTTTTTTTTTTGAGTGAAAGTATTCCAGAGTGTTACAAGTCGTTGAGGGAATGTATAGGGACATATGCTCCTTGGTATGCAACTGTTCGACGGTGAACGAATGCCATTAACTATGGCAGGGAAGATACAGAAGATGCCCCTCGCAGTGCAGCACCTACATCGGCGACGGATGAGCGCCACATGAAAAAAGTGAAATCTGTCCTTGAACGCACGCGCAGTATTTCATGCACGGCAGTTGCTAAAGAAGTCGGAATCTCTCCAGCAAATGTTTACCGCATCCTCACCAACAGCTCGGGGAAACGAAAAGTTTGTTCACACATGTGCTCAACCATGACCAAAAAGCCATGCGTGTTCTTCTTGCCACCACCCATCTGCAGCGTTGGAGAAATTAAGCCAATGCATTCCTCGATCGCATTTTAACGTTTGTACCGTCATGGATGCATTCATTTGACCCTTAGCTGAAAACACAGAATGACGAATGGCGTGCCTAAACGTCACCGAGGACGAAAACTGCACGGCGCAGCCAGGATGTTCTGAAAGTCATACACGTCATGTACTTCAGCCGAAATGGACTAGTTCTTGACCATCCCGTGCCAAAATGTACGACAGTCAATGGCCAATATTACTGCGCACTCTTGCAGCATAACGTGAGGCGGGCTCTTCGCTGTAAACAATCAGAACTGCCCGAGCGTGGTGTCGTTTTGCTCTATGACAATGCAACACCGCATAGCCACACCGTGATATGCAAAATCTGGTGCAACATTGGGGCTGGTAAGTGATGGCACATCCACCCCACTATCCAGATCTCGCCCCCACATGATTACTGGTTATTTGCACGTGTGACAGAACATCTTCGGGATAAACGACATGAATCGGAACACGATATGAACACTGCTGTCACTGCCTATTTACATCGTCTGAGCAATGATGAATAAAAAGCTGCAACTGATCGTTTACCACGTAGATTGAAAAAGTATGTGGACAGTGCTGGTGATTACACTGACTACAGGAAACACGTGCAAACATTCAGGAATATCAGTAGTGTTGTTAACTTGTACTTTGTTACTACAATAAAATCATACACAAAACTTCTGAAATGACCTACGGCGAATGGTTTCCCTAAAGGTCTACAGCATGAACCAGCTGGGTTTGTAATTGAGACGCAGTCTTGATTGCGCGGTAGCAAACGAATTATTAAAAACTTTCCAAAGCCGTGCAATGGCTCAGGCGGTTTGTTACTGGCCTTTCACCGCCGGGGTCCGGGTTCGGTTCCAGGCCCGTTTATGTAAGATATGTGGTGGATGAAGTGGCACTTGGGCAGGTTTTGTCCGAGTACCTGAGCTTTCCGCCGTCAGTACCATTTCACCAATGGTGTATATTCATTTTCAACTGAACACTACGTTTATCAGAACAAGCGAAAGAAGTTTAGAACCCTCGTGCAAGCATCGCTCTCTGGGACATCGGGGAGCAGTGGAACAAAAAGTTTTTTCACTTCTTTTTCGGCCTTCGAAGGTGTAAATCCAGCAGTCATATTTGCATGCGAAGAGATCCAGTAATGGTACCAGGAAGGTGTACACTTTAAATTACTCCTTCATAGGTCATTTAGTTATGTTTCAACTGGGAACGTTATACAGGGTGTTTCAGGGGGGTTCTGTTATACTTCTGGGGAATGTTCCTTAGGTTAAATTACATACATAAAAACAAACATACCCATATCTGAAGTTCAACGGTTACGGAGAAAATGGCGAGGTAAGTTGAAAGAATGAGAACCATTATACATTTACCGATTACCAAACACGCACTAAAACGGATAATTTGCAGTTCATGTAATGTTAACACATGTACTTTAAGATATAAGTGACATAAAGATATTGATGAAGAAAGAAAACTCGCACTAGTTCCTAGTACTCTACAAAGCACACTCGCCTCCGCGCGGATCGGCGTGGCTTTATTATCGGCTTAAGGACAAACGTGCGCAGTGTACGGATAACACATCATGTTAAACAGGTACAGTACGTGGAACCGCAACAAGACAACTTTTTCTCGCATCATTATCTCTGTAATCCTTCGATTTCGGATATACGTGACCATGTTTCGTTATATCGCTGTAAATTAATGTCAGAAACGTTCTCCCGAAGTACGGTATATTCCTCCTTAAACACCCTGTATAGCACCGAATGAAAATATTAGGTATGGTGAGTATATACGGATTTGAAGGTACACACACGATCGTGGTCTACTGCTCTATTCCAGCGTTTAAAACGCCAAGTGAGAACACAGTGTGACAATAATGGGTGGACAGCTTGTGACACGTCGAGGCTGAAACTGTGCACTCGTGTTCTGCTAGCGTTACCGCTAGAACAACCTGCTATGCGCCACGCCTGAGCGTTTCAGGCGGCACACGGAGGGAAACAATGAAGAATCAGAACAAACCAAGAACTCAGTATATATTACAAAATCCTGAAATGACAGTACATGTTAAAAGGTTTGAAGCCGCTGACACATATGATCTGAATCGATCAAACGACAGTGGCTAACAAAATGTTCGAAAACCGGAAGGGAGGGGGGCATAAGGAAAGTGGGTAGGCCTAGAATGAGACAGCTGGAAGACGCAGACAATGATCCACGCGAAGTGAAAGTGAAGACATGGAGACAAACTACAAATGTGCATCCCCGTCGCACAGTGGGCCAAGGTTCTTGGAGTGTCGCACAACTAAGTGCATACATAAGCAATATTGACGTTAAAGCGGAACACTTCCGACTACGATGCTGATAACGAGTTCTGAAACTAACAGTTGCTCAACTAGTCACGAAATTCCATCGTCTTAGGGAATCCGAAGGTTACTTGCCGCGTTCACAAGAACCCGCCTACCCAGATACTGGTTCTCAAACTGCAGGCTCCGCAAATTCACGCAGCTTCACAGCCAAACCTTGTTTCTGCAGCCAACGTTTCGTTTCCCTTGTTATTACCACCACTGTGAAAGAGGCAGCTTCAAATGTCTGTATTTGCCGCACTTATGTATAACATGTGAATTCATTGACATTGGCACCGAGTTCATAACAGGATCCTATATTTTCTCAATTAAAGGTGCCTGAAAGTACAACTATTAGCAGGTTGGAGTCCGCAACTTTTTATACGTTAAGGTAACCTAATGACCGAAGAAGGTTAGGTACCATTACCCTAGATGAATCCAGGTCACAGTCCCTTACCCTAGGTACTGAAGATTCATTTTAAGACTACCTTCCTGTCTGTGCCTACGTTTCTTCTGTTTCAAGCTACCTGTCTAAAACCTTCTATGGATTTTTTTACGCTTTCCATACATACTACATGCCCTTCCGATCTTGCTGGGGTGCAATGATCCGCACAACATACTGTGAACAGCGCACACTGTGGTGGTTCTCTTCGCAACTTTCTCAGTCAACCTGTGAAATCCCCATTGTTGGCTAACAATACTAACCTCAGAACATTAAGTATCTGCGTACACACTTAATCTATTCTCTTCCTTCCGGCTAAGATACACACCCATGAAAGCAACGTTATCAAAATGTGTAACTGTCGCTTTACACATTCTAATTTTCATGTTTAGACAAAAGAAAGGAAGCTGTAAACTGAATGGCTGAAATGATGTTGATACTGCATGCTCGTGAATGAGGACAATCTTAGTAACCAAGTTGAAGTTTCCCCTTTGTCTAAGTACCATGTCACGTCTGAACACCGCTGTGCGAATCAGGCCGGCAGCTAAACATGCCCGGTATTCAGTGCAGGAATATTTAGGACACGCGCAATATAGCCTCGAATAAAACAGTACAGCCTTCCCAAACTGCCTCCTGCATCTGCACCGCTTCTTCAACCGACAGCAGCGGTTGGGGCATCGGGGTCAAGGGTGGCCCGAACCGGATGTGCGATAGTGCAGCTCATCATGCCTTGTGATGCGTACTGATGGTACAGTCCCGCAACTTCACCTGTGCCTCAAAACTAGAAAGGAATGGGGGGAGGGGGGTGAAAGAAACAATGAGATAAAAGTAAATGAATTAATAGAAGGAGACGAGATTTTAGGTTATCAGGGCGGTATCAAAATTAAGGACTACTGTGATGTGACGCCATGCGGTTTGTTAATTGAACAAACGTTTAGGAGGATCTTAATGCATACACCGTTAGGGTATAGTATTCTACCCTGAAGATGCACATTGAATATTACTACGAAACACTGAACACATACACCAAATTGCGTAACGTCATCTCCCGGAAGATCCCAGTCTTAAAGGAAACATCCACAATTGGAAGATACAGCTTAAACTGGAAGATACTATGGATCCCAAAATTATAAGGAGTGTGCGGGGGGACTGCATTAGCCCGGTAAAGTCATCGGACAAGGCGGACTTCTGCAAACAACCAGTTAATCCTCTACAAAGGACCAGCTTAGTCGATACAGTCACTAGGCTACGGGCTGGGCGCCGAGTAATTATGATGCGATTCCCTGCAGGGGCAAGAGATTTTATCTTCTTCAAAACACCCACACCCGCTTTAGGGCCCACCCACAGTGGGTACTGGGACTCTTCCCCGGCGTTAAAGCTGCCGGGACGCGAACGTCAACACTCACTTCCATCTAGTGCAGAGGTTAAGAATATGTGGAGGTATACTACCAATGCCCTACACTCCTTCATGACGTAAACAAGGAAACTTAAAAGGTCGGAGAATTTCTTGACTAAACTGCGGTAAGTCGACGCTACATAACTTGAGCAGTTGAAACCCCTACACGGTACAAAGGCTGCACTTCTCGTGCATATATTGACTCTTTCCATTAAGCGTCGAGACAGCCAGCAGTGCTGTTGTGAACGCAGTGTTACGCTAACATATCACGACGCCGGCATCATGAGGCACCAAAGATATGCAATATTACTCTGCTATAAAACGATGTAACCAAGCCTCCCGCTGAGTCCGACTACACACAAACACACGGCAGTTTAGAAACTTTGTGAGACACATCACGGGTATATCTTTTGTGGTAATGTTACAAACACAAACATGAATGAGCAGGTTAGCTCTAATGGTACCACATCCAAAGGATTTCGTAGCTTGTTACACGTTGAGGTGGAGGACCGCCTATTCTAAGTTTGCGAGATTTTCAGCAAGCCCACTACCATAACAAAATAGGAGCTTGCAAAATTCCACGACCGCTCCTTTCGCCACTGCCTGCCACCCGCACACAACCATCTCGTCACGTCACTAGACACTGGTACAGTGTAATTCAATGCAAACAAGCACGACAGCCGTATTGTCTATTCAGACCTATCCACTAGGAGTTAGTCTGAAGTCAAAACTACGTTGCACGTCTGTACTTCCACCCTTCTCTACAAGGCCATTTTCCTCAAGCAAGCAGAAAATTCGGCGGCGAGCCAGTCTAGCACATAATGCAGCATGCTTCAATCCTGAAGGTTGTCCATTGAATCTTCGTGACCCGCTCTTCATGCAGGGCCCACCCAGCCTTTACAGCACTTGATTTATCGTCCCCATGTTGCAAAATTAGAATGTTACACTGGTACCCAAGTACCACGCCGCGATGACACAGGGGCGTGAAGATAAATATTCACGCATCCCAGACGTCGGCACTAGAGGGTAAGTCGCCGGCGTTACGCTCCGAGCGCCCTCTTCCCGATTACAGAGCGATAATGCCCACTGGACACGGTGATGACATTCTTATTGTTTCCTGGAAAATATGAATGAAGTAACTAACTTTCCATGATGCGGTACGGCATCTTGGAGAGCTGTTCTGGTGCTTCATGCGGCACTACGCCATTCACATGTATGGTGGAGTGGAGGTATAGCTGCGAATATTCCTACCATAAGCAGCAGCAGAGCTAAGTGGTCGCCCTCACGATCCGGCCGCTATACTCTCGGTACTCGCTAGTACCGGTCGTGCCGCTGCAGATAAGAGAACAACTACATGACTCTGCAGAGAATCGCAACCCGATTCTTCGGTCTACCAGCCCGTAACCTAGTCACTAAACCGAATGAGCTATCTTGACTCGTTCCTTGACCTTGAGGCCCTCCTTACGTACCCGAATAAAATCCTTGTTATTGGAAAACTGAGAGTTCATTAGTAAAAGCATCTGCTGGTTTAGGGAAAAGACGCTGGCTTTCGGCAAGATCGTCTCGGTTTCGATATAAGCAGCGTCTAGTTCGAATTTCTGCTCTTCTTCATAGCAAACAAGTTTGGAAATGCCCGAAATGCGTAACACTTCTGGCCCGTTCGATATGTTATTCTGTCTGGATTTTAATTTGTGACTCTTTTCAGAAAGAGCACCGAACGCTGACACCCTTGGTGACTAACGCAACCGCGGTAACAGTACCAACTAACTGCTTTTAACAACAACTGCTAAGTGGTGACACCTTTTAGTAAAATTCAGCAATATAAACTGCATGAAAATCGGTGAAACAAAACAATGTCGAAACTATGCGTGACTTCAGGCTTTCGCCGCATTATAGATGAGATACGCGCTCTCTGGAATATTACGCAGCGTACAGTGGTAATTCCTTACCGACGTTCCAGGACAACATATCGGTCCCATTCTCAAGGGTCCAACCGAACGGATTTTCGTCAAATTTCATACTGGGGACTTTCACGAAAATAACAGGTCGAAGAATTTCAAATTTGGTTAAAATCAGACAATAACGGACACAAGGAGGCAGAAGTACTTCTATATTGCTTTCTAAAGAATGGGAAAACAAAATCATCAATTAGGGACAGAGCTTTTGGCTCGTTCGCGTTAGTCGTGAAACCCGAAAGCACATATTAGTTTCTTGTCTGTCCGTCTGTCCGCATAAATAATCGCGGTTTCCAGTGTACGGTTTTTCGTGGAATTTGGCATTGGGGACTTTTATTAAATCTGTACAGAAACTCCAAATTTGGTTAAAATCGGACAAAAATACTGGGCACTTTATGTGAAGACATAAGTGTGTATCACACTGTAGGCCGCGACATAAGCAGCGAAACAATACAGAGAATGCATGGCTATGATTCCATGGCAACGCTTGTAATATTTATTACTTTGGGGAGAGCGACATGTATAGGTCAATGATACAACGGGAACTCACACTTGCGTTTCCATGGCAACAGTGCCTACACGCCACAATGTTACGTTATAGGTACACTGTCTTCCATGTTTTTGTGTCCGGAATGAAATAGGCATCACTGCTAAACAATCTTCGTGTTTCCACATCAGTTATCTGAAAATGTCTGTGTTCCTGCTACGAATTTCACAAACCGCGGTATAATTAGGGCCCAAACATCGGTAACCGTGACCGTGATCAGCTGTTTCACCACAAGGAGTGGCACAAAATGTTAATTTCGCACAGACTGTCTAAAATTAAATTACATCACCAATACACCACCTAAATCCAAACAGGGCAATTGACCGCAAGTTAATTAAAACGGAGCGTTAAGATAGGTCAGGCCATAAACTACTAAGTCTGGACCACTTTTTTCAAAGCCAGAAGCGCCGGAGGCCAGTTCTGATTCACTTACCTATTACTATCACGTCCGCAGGTTCATCTACTTAAGAAGTTCCACGCCCTAGTAATTCGACAGGCAACACCAGCAGCCAAGCCAATCTGACGAGTCTCAGCTAAACTCAGTGGGTACAGCGGCTTTTCGTTTCCAGCTGTCTCAACCTTTGAAAGCCCAGTTGTAACTGCACGTACTAACTACTGAAACGCTTAAAAATCCTGTACTCTACATGGACCGGGATAGCGTAGTCGCTACGGTCTGGATGGTCAGGCGATCGAATCCCGGTGGGGGGGGGCGAGATTTTCCACACCATCCAGACCGGCCCCTGGGGCCCACCCAGCTTCCTGTACAATGTGTACCGAGTCTCTTTCCCGGGGGTAAAGTGGTCTGGGCGTGGAGTTAACCACCCACCCCCACCTAGCGTCGAGTTTAAAGAAAGAGTAGAGCTATACATCTTCTCCCCCCCTCTGGGTCTTCACGGAACGTTAGGGTAAACCTTACCTTTTTCACCCACACACGATATTTCTTTGTTTCGCACTATTCTCAAATTTAACACCGATTATCTTTAACAGCACTACCTGATGGATCTTAGCAGCAGAGCGGGGTGGCAAGAGGATCTTCGTATATAATTCGGGAAAATTCGTGGCTCTGATTGCTTTATACTCGTCTAATACATGTAATTTAAACTGCTGCAGAAATCGAAACTTTTCTGTGATGCACAGTTATTACTAGGAACAGTTCCCCAGTCCAGTTTACTCGGACCCACACTTCTTCAACATTTACATTACTAACATTCCATCCACTGGAAATGACAACAGCACAGGTACATCAATACATAATAGTGATAACAACGTCAGTATTCAGTCAAGAAGTCTAGATACAGCAACCACTAAACTAGATCACGCAAGAGGTCTGTCCGAAATTTGGTTCCCGAGTGAGGAATTAATATTAATCATACTAAATACACTATTATTCTCTATTCCAAACAAATACGTGATCCTTATGAATGTTTAATGACATCACGAAACAAAAAACAGCTCAGGTGAACATCGTATTATGCCAGCAGCCGGTGAACGCCGAATACTGGGGGGGGGGGAACTGCTGTTAAAGCCTTATGTGGTGAACATGTCCGTCCTGCCGCCTGTCACCTAGTACCGGCGACTAACCGTTTGTCGCATTTTCCTGAAATTCGGAAAACAGTTTTTTTTAATAAAAAGTTGCAGAGCAAGCACGATTTTTGTGCCTCTCGGCTCAATGACAGGCTTCACAAGCGGGCTTAAAATTAACTTCCATTTTTATTAATCGATCTGACTGAAGTTCTGACCGAAAGACTTCCACGTAATGCCATTATAGTCACGAGTTTAGTTGAAATCGGTGCTGCGAAAGACGTACTTCAAAACTTTACCCTATCTTCTACAATTTTAGTCCAATTTAGGTAAAATTAGGTACAGGAGATGCCCACAACAATACGAGTGAAAGTTCCGTAAAAATTGGCTCAATAAAAGCCATAGTTTAGTTTCGGCATAAATTAATTTATATCCGTACTTCTCACACGTATTATCCGATATGGGAGACATTCGATCGGGCATTAGCGGGTTGCCTTCAAATCGGTGCAGGAAAGGCTGTACTTTTCTTATGAGCGTACATGTAGTTACATTTTCGCGTGCAACGTAAAGTCGTATGACATTCTGAAAGTCAATTAACTTTGGTATAGTGTGTGCAGTACGTCACTGAGTACACTACTGGCAGTCTTGTTTAATGTTAAATAAGGTGGTACATACCATGCTGTACAGTGTCAATGTTGGTTAATTTGAAGCGCAATGAGACGGCACGGTGTTTCTCTTCCTCTCTACAGAAATTGGAACGCAAAAACCGATGGATCATCATCATCATCATCAAAATCATCATTATCGTCGTCGTCGTCGTCGTCATCATCATCATCATCATCTAGCTAACAAGCAGTTGGGCGACTTGTTAACCTGTTCCGGTCTCACATGCCTAGAAGTCTCTTAAATGGTCTCCCCTGGTTTCTTCTGCCATTTGTTCTGAAGTTTTTTCGTATTCTCTGTAATCTATTATGGCGCATTTTGTTCATATGTTGCAACCAATTTTGTCCAAAACTGAGGTTATATTTAGTTCTCTAGCAACTTTTTTTTTTTTTTTGTTTTTTTTTTTTTCCCTGTTCTTCTTCTTTTTTTTCTTCTTTTTTTC
>Ga0136643_10011686_pt1 | contig 13037 bp, 9 predicted proteins | sample TergutLab28metaG_FD_96883 | JGI IMG/M metagenome (GOLD analysis project Ga0136643, IMG submission 96883) | Labiotermes labralis P1 segment gut microbial communities from Petit-Saut dam, French Guiana - Lab288 P1 (version 3) (version 3) | ecosystem: Host-associated > Arthropoda: Insects >...
ATATATGTATATATATGTATATATATATATATATATATATATATATATATATATATATATATATATATATATATATATATATACACCTTGCGAGACAAAGTCGGAATTGTTATCTCCTGACCCAACTTTCTTATTGGAGAGTACTTCTTTCCGCTTCAGCAGAAGAACAAAACGTCTATGAACCTGCCATGTCATCAGACCGCACACACGATACAGCGCGCTGTTCTGTGGACTAGAATATAGGGCAGTTGGTGGTAGCAATGGAGTAAATATGGGTTTTGAATTATTTATGTGACCCCATTAGACAGAAGTATATGTCTCTGGGATAGTTCTAGGCAAGCGAAGTCGCCTTTCTTAAACGCAAGATTTATAGTTGCTGATATTTTATTTTACACTACGCAGTTACTGATGTCCATAATAAATGATCTGGTAAGGAGATGTGACATTTCTTGGAAACTGTGAGGGTAAGTTGTGGTTCTTTAAACCACATGATTTAGAACCAGATGGATTGCCTCTTTGTCGTGAGTTTTGTTACAAAACATAATGATACCACTTGTTTTCGAATATCATTATTATTTGCTGACCTTCGTCTTTGCCTATAAAACATTTGATATATACACTTCGTGGTTACGTTTTGAACACCTAATCTTAAGACGTGGAATTTACACCTTCGCAGCTGGAAGAGGGAGATTCAAGTAGTCTTTACGTTGGCACAGTAACGGAAGTTGTGGTCAACAACATTTTATACTTCGAATTTAGCCCTTTAAACGCCGAATTAAATCCCATCTGCCATCTGCTGGCATTATTAAGAGCTCACCATATTCTCCACTATAGCACGATAAAGGTTAAAAAAAATTTATAGTAGCTGGAATTAAAATTTTCTTAACGAAATTCTATCAGTAACTTCGCTTGTTCGTAAGCTGGATGGTCGTGAGTCTGGGACCGGCTGTATAGTGCACACGACAACAGCAATAATGGAGCCTTAGTAAACGCGTTTGCTTTACTGCGAAGCGTCTGGTGCAATAGATGTGTGCGTTCGTCGCCCTGAACTCAAGAATCGATACATCATCCATACCGTCGAAACCCTTAAATCTCGCAAATCTAGATAGGCTGAAAGGACTTCAATGAAATTTGATGTGTGATGTTTGGACTCATATGGGAAGGTTAATTCCAGATTTGTTAAAAATGATGTAGTAATTTAGGGTTTACTCGAATACCTGTTTGCCCTTTGTGTACAGCTCTAGCTTTAACTCACTTGTAAGTAGCTGAATATTTGTCAAGGTGGCAGGCATCTGGAAAGACTTTTATAGAGAAACGAAACGAACTATATTTTCCGATACACGTTTTTCCTGCTAGTCTTCTGGTATTTCAGATACAAAATTAAAGGAAATTACATTACGATAAGCCCAGCACAGACGCACGTAGTGTGAATACGTCGATATTCTGTTCTTTAAAGCAATGTTCATATATCTTTAATTAAAATCCAATAAGTCACCACGGACTATATAAATTTAAATTAAGAATGCATCAATTGATAACAATAATGTGTGTGAAATATACATTAATAGGGAAATTTCATAAGTAGTATAAACCGAAGTATTAAAAAAATAGATTTTTATAATGGAATGTATCCATTTTGTAACAACAAAGCCAAGTAACAATTACTATACAAATTATTTACAAATATTGTTCCACGGTAATGCACCTTCTGTTATTCTCAACAGATAGTTTAATAACCGATAATAAAAATAATAAATGTGCATGTAATACATTATCTAACGCAATAAACCTCTCCCACAGAAGTTTCATATTTGTTAATTTTTTATGGGTGAAACATGATATCTTTGTTCTCATGGATGATGGTGATGGTGTAATTAATTTTTCGGCTAAAAGGCAAAACCTTAATTGCTTTTCGTTGTAAGCTGTAAAATTTTGGTATGGGTTTCTATTAGACAGTAATGCATTGTCCATTAGTGTTGTACAGCAACAGATTGGTTAGCTGGCCACAGTAACTGCGCATAGCAGTTGTCATTAATGTTTTCTGGATTGTTCCGTTACGTAAAGTTTATGCACACATACACGCGTACACAAATGGAATGTATGTTTGAAAATTATCACTTAGTGTGACGAAATGACGTAACAACGTTTCACTTAAACTTTATTCTGTTCTGTAATGCTTTGTTTGTAGCCCCGTTTAGCGATGAAGTTAACATCATTTATTTCCTTCCGTGTGCTTGTCTCTAATGGGTTTATGTATTTAGTTGCAGTTGAATTAGAATTAGATATCTCCGTGGTTGCTTTTGTGAACCATGCTGCTTTCATAGCGGTGTCATATAATTATGTGTGTGTGTGTGTAGACTAAGTCCGCATTCTTATGGGGTGGTATGTACTTCGGTAAAGAGACATTCTGGTTCGGGAGAAAACTATCTACCAACATTTACGGCGCCACATCTAAGAAAACAGCAGTCTTAACTTCATATTTTGAGAAAGTTCGATATTAAGGTTTGTCTACTCTTATCGGATATCCATACAGACTGTCTGGTCCATCTGCCGTTAACCCAGGACTTACTGTTCAAGAGCGATAGTAACGCCCTAAAGTTTGGCAGCATGACACAAACACGCCCGTCATGCATACTGGCTTGTAATCCCCATTGTGTTTATTACTAATTAAATAACACATATATTCTAACAGAACACAAGTTTATTTTATTTCACTTTGTTATCTTTACGTGTTTGCTACATGTTTCGCTCTGTACTTAGGCCATCCTCAGGCATTTTATTACATTTAACAAAGATGATATAAAAAGAATGAAAGGAGCCCCTTAAGCTAATCTAGGTATTGCAGTGGCCTCCACTGAAGACGATGCAATGCTTTGTTAGTTTATTTAATATGACACTTCCCACGAATTAAATTATATTATGTGTTATATTCGTGATTCCGTGCATCGTTATTCTAGGTTGAAGAAATCAAACGAGATGCAACAGTATGTAGATATTTATTTACTACTAAATTACTCTACATGTTTCGGGCGTCCATTGCGCTCATCATCAGGAGTACATAAAACTGTAGTTGATGCTTCTGGCTCCCCAGATAGTATGATCTGTACCAGAGGCTGCAACTGCAGTTTTATGTACTCATGATGATGAGCGTGATGGAAGCCCGAAACATGTAGAGTAATTTAGCAGTAAATGAATATCTGCATACTGTTGCATCTCGTTGGATTTCTTCAACCCATATTATGTTTTTGTTGGTTAATATATTGAGAGTGTGAGAGGCTGAAAGGAATATTCCCAATGACAGTAAACATGAATGGCCATTAAATAGTATAAATAAAATACAGGTCAGTGGATGAAGTAAATAAGATTAATGAAAATAAAAGGCGCAGCTGTAGGCAGCGGTAGGAGGAGAAACGCGTAATTAATCACTGGTCTTGAAAGGAGTGCCCATAGTGGACGGAAAAATAGTAGGACGAAGCGATCCAAATGGTTGCTTTGTGTAGAGGGCAGATGTTCATGAGGCAGGAGCAGTGTACGATACAGTTCTATACGTTTCGGACGACGGAGTATCAGATCTGAGCACATTAAGACTTTTTCCATCGTTTAGTGTTCTGTGTACTGTGGTTGTAAAATGAATGCAACACTGCGGATTAACAGTCGGCCTCGTCAAGTGGCTTGTTTCTAAAACGTGATGCTGCCCCATAATTACTTACATGACTCTTAAAAACTGGAGTCAGTATCATTTCAAGCTAGTTTGGTTCCAACACCAGCACACTATACACACCACCACCACCACCACCACCACCACCATCCAGTGAAAGAAGATACCCATGACGTGGGTCCTCCATGTAGGGTTAAGAGACGTTTGCTTTGATGGTTTTTGAACTGTCTTTGGACCAGAGTGTGCTCACTGATTGATTGTACCTAATGTTAAATTAGAGTTCAATAATTCTGTAGTAACATTATGTTTTGGAGGCAAGCCTGAATAGGAGGTAAGGGGGGAGGGTTTGTCCTGTCCCATAAAGTAATGTCCATCAGTTTGACTGCATTTAGTGTGTTAGATGACGGAAGAAGTCCATGAAATTAATTAATTTTGAAAGAAAAAATTTCCCACTCTGTTAATATCAACAACGACCATTTCCACCGCCAAACGAGACATAACTTTCGCAGAATAATTTGGTACATATTTCGAAATATAAATGTAGAACCTGCACGTGTCGTGATATAATATTACCTCTACAGGCTTATATTTCTCTCTTAAAGCACCAGGCTGGGGACTGGCGAAATGTAAGAGAAATTGTCGATTTATTTAAATTTTCTTGAAGTTAGGACAACCAACCGACATTTTACGTGAATTGCCGTATGCACTATTGTTGTCATCACCAGCGTATATTCGGGTACCCATATAGTGTATCGACAAGAAAAATAATAGAAATTCTTAATTACGTTTACATTGCATTAAAGGAGTGTTCTGTTTATTTCGTTAAAATACGATTCCAGAGTTTCAATATCTGTTATTTTACACATTTCATTTTGTCTCCCACATTCCGGCAAAGGGCTATAAATTCAGGGTGATCGATTGTAAATCATTTGCTAGGATACGGAGTGTTGTGTAAGAAGTGGAAATACATTTAAAATACTCTGTTGTGCATAAAACCTGCAGAGCTACTCTATTTGAAACGGAACATCAAAAGTTAACACACGCTAAATGGAAGTAAAAAATCTATAGGAAATAACGGAGTGACTTTTTATGCTCTGCTCACTTTCCTTACTTGTTTGCGCATAACTTTATCGTATCGAGATGTTCTGTTGATGTACACCGTAGGGTTTATATGACGTTTACAAGAACTCAAAGACAAATGAAACCTGTCGATAACCTGTGCAATCACTTCACTCTTCCGCCGGTATGAAGCGTTGGGATCGCTCGGTGCTCTTTAGTTGCCATGACACTTTCGGGGCAGAGTTTCCTAAGGAAGACGAGAAAAATTTGTAGGGTGTTGGAAAGGGTAAGAGCATAGTGGGGGATGAACTGGAAAGATGAACTGCCAGCTATTTACATTGTCTTGTCTCCTCCCTTTCTCTCCTACTTTCATCTCCTCCCATCCTTCCTTATCATTCTAGTTTCAAATTCATCGGAAGACTTATTTGATGGCACAGTGCATGGATTCTGAAGTTGAAGTTGAACTAGCAGGAGGTGCAGTGGGAAGCAGTAATGTTTATTGATGAAAATGGGTACAGTTTTTATGATCTGTCGCGAGAATGTAGAGAAAAAATAATCTTGGGGAAAAACTGCGACAAATTAGTAGTTACAGGACATATTGTCTGACTGACTGACTGACCGACCGACCGACCGACCAACGAACCAAGCGACCAATTAACCAACCGACCAAGGGACCAAACAGACCGACCGAACAACCAACCAACTAACCAACCAACCAACCTACCTACCTACTTACCTACCTACCTACCTACCTACATACATACAGACATACATACCTACCTCCCACAAGAGAGTACACTGTACTTAAACCTCAAGAAAAATGCGCATTAGGATTGGATTCTGATGGGTTGTAAGGCCGCACAGTTGTGGAAAGCTGTACAGATGTTTCTGAAGAACCTGCTGCCCATATCTTCAGTAACCATGGAGTTAGTCTCATGTTGTTTGTACATGTAGGTACGTCTGAATAGAAAATAGGCAGCCTGAGCGTGGCAATCTTCGTACCACAGTATAAGATGCGGAAACGTATCTTCACCAGAAGTCTGGACGCACTGTCCTTGGTAATTCCATTGAACAGAGCCTTTCTTGAGAAGCTAATAGTTCGTAAGTTAGTCAAGATTTTTCTCGAATTTTGTGCAAGATTCATTAGCATTTTTACAAGATTTCGACATCGGTACTTATCTGGAGCCAGAAGAATGCATACTATGATTTCCCATTCGGAATTCTAGTACATAAAATAATGAAGCTCCTTCTTCCCCGAAATAAATGCTAAAACTATTTGAAATTCCAATTCATTAAGCTTTGTATCTGAAAAAAAAAAGATTCAGGAGATATAAGGCAGTAGTTGCATTTAATTCTACTGGAGAGATCTGTAGAGCTTCTTCCAGACCAGTCAGAACTGAATATTCGATATTCCGCCTTACAGATAATGAAACAGTCCTATTAACAGATGATTCGCTGTATTTCTTGTTACGCGTTATAAGGTCCGAACCTTCTCTTGAGATCGGTGAAAACCACGAGAGATTCCGAATGAAATATTCGTAATTTTCGAGATTTTCCCAACCTCGTATTTGAAGGCTCTTTCTTCAGCTTCAGTTTTCCATGACCACACTTTCTTCCTTTGCTTCCTTTGTTCTTTATTTGTTTTTCTACTTTGTTTTATTTTATGCTTGTTTCCCAAGTGACCAAGGAATGGACCACGAAGATTCGAATAGCTTCAGTGAACCCTTTCTCTGTCACAATAAGCGAACCTTCTCTGGGCCCACGAAACTACATGACTAGAAGTTACTTGGGATTATTTAAGTAACACACCAACAAACGCACATATATAGTCTTTAATAAGTTAAAATTTACATTAAAACACTTAAAACGCTCCTACATGTTTCGATCATACGATCATCTTCAGGGAGCATACTTTGTTTCTTACTAAAATTAGTAAATCACTGAGTGTTTTAAACTGTAACTTTAGCAAGGAACAAAGTACGCTCCGTGAGGATGATCTTACGATCGAAACATGTAGGAGCGTTTTAAGTGTTTTAATGTAAATGTTAGAGTATTAAAAACTATATATGTGCATTTGTTGTTGTGTTACTCAAATAAACTACAAAATGCACGGTGCAACGATAAGGTTAGTTGGAATTATTTCACTAGATACAATTTTCGGTGCAAGAATCTGATCATTTTGCTACATATAATGATGATGATGATGATGATGATCAGAATGGGCGTCTCTTTACCTTCGCTACCCGTATACGCAAGTTCGGAGACGTAAATGTTTACACTGTAACCATTAATTCAAATTTGTTGATTTCGGTTATCCGAAACATAGTGATTTTTTCTAAAGTAACGCCTGCAACTCAGAACACTTAAGAATTAGCGTAACCCGAATACCTCATGGCCAAAAGACTTTATAACTTGGACCATCTGTATTTTGACACTGTGTTTCTTTATAATTGTCGGTGTTTCGGAGAAACCTGCTGCAGGTTCCGCCGAAATATTTGTACCTTTAAAATATTAAACAGCGTCATGTTCCTAAGGCTGATAATCTTAGAATCACCACTTGACTGTCTCGAAACTGTCACCGTGGAGCCCTGGATTCGATCCAAGGCTTAGCCGTGGGATTTTTGGCGGCCAAAATGGCTGTGAGACTAGTTGTCTTCTGAATAATTTAGTTTCCCTCTGCCAGGCTTATTCCGCCATTAATTCATATCGATATGTAATTCATCTGCCATGTATGATGTATAATGTTAGAAACCAACAGCGTCCTTAAATAAATACTTCCACCCTCTTTCCATCTGTCTCTCGAAATTCTAATTTCTTGGCTTTCATCATTCCTACCAGACAAACGCCGGCCCACATTTGCTTCTTTCCACACACTTCGCAATTTATCATTCACGTCTATCTTCTCCTTCTCTACTATACTGTTTATCTTGCGGATATGAAAATTTTCTTGGAAGAAACCAGAAACTACCCAGCATTTGGTAGGTACACTTCCTGGCGTAACGGATGTGTTGCAGAAGTTGCTGCATCAGCACGGCTTTGTTCAAACGATATGTCTGAAAGTTTTGTTATGGACAAATACTAAAACGTTTATGGCAAATAGCTCTTTCACTGCTCAACTGAAGGAATGTGTGGTGAAAAGAGATAAGATTTCGTAAGTAGTGAAAGGGTTAGAGGGTAGGGCTTGATGTCAGGCTGATGATCATGAATGTTTTTGAAAGATTGGCTTGACGAAGATGCGTGTCTCAGCAAAATGTTAGCGGATGAAACTGTGGAATCCATGAAGGTGGATGATACTTTTATCAGATTTCGTACTGAATCTAAGGAAGTTCTGGAAAAGTTTGAAGTAAGTTGTGTAGCCCCCACTCTTATTACATTATTGATATAAAGGTTTGGTAAAGTTGTACGTTACTGAGCCTGTTTCGTGTCCCATGGGATTGGGCGTGCCAAAACCAAAATTATGGTTCAGAGTACAATTACATGAGTATCTCGTTTACTGCAAAAGAGCTGTTTATTTTTATAATATTGCATTTTAGGAAAATGTGAATTATTATTTTCTTGTACGTAGTCTGCTTTTCACCCCAGGAATATTCTTCGAAGGCATTTTAAAATGTATTTTATATATATATATATATATATATATATACACACATACACACACACACACACACACACATATATATATATATATATATATATACACACACACACACACATAATACAGTGGTGCTGATAAGTCCTTAGCCCGACCACGAAGGAAACAAGCTCGGAAGCATGTCAAGGACGCGCGCCGTTTCAACAAAATCGAAACGCGAGCTGTCATCAAGTTTTTTTTTCCTGCAAGGCAAGGCGCCGAAGGATATTCACGCCATTCTGACAGAAACATTAGCTTGTTTCCTTCCTGGTCGGGCTAAGGACTTATCAGCACGCCTGTACATAAACACACGTTATTGAAGGAAAGACAGAAGGAGGGATAGAAGGGACAGGGAGGCGAGGATTAAGACTTAAACATGTACTGGATGACTTTAGGGGGATAAAAGCTAATACTGGGAACTGAAAAAGGAAGCACTAGGTCGCATTCTTTGCAGAATTCGCTTTGGGACCTGTCGTAAGACAGACTACAGAACGAATGAATGAATGAATGAATGTATGAATAGATGAATGAATAAACGAACGAACGAAGGAATGAATGAATGAATCAATCAATCAATATATATATATATATATATATATATATATATACCGATTGATTGATTGATTCATTCGTTTGTTTATTATATGTATATGTATATATATATATATATATATATATCGTGTCGTTCAAGGCAACCAGTTTCTCGGTTTTCACTTGCCCACGATTAGTATAAACAAACTCGGAACGCAACGTAATCTGTTTCAGGACAGAGTAGTCAAACCTCTGTGTGATGAATTATTTTAAAAGAATAAGCAACGTTTTTTATTTAAATAGTTTTTATAAAACTCATAACAACAATGACGATTGAGTGAGTTTTTTTAAAAGAAAATGGTTAGCTATAAGGCAAAACTGTGACTGGTGACAGAGCCGCGTGTCTTCTGCACTCTAAGTTACAAAATTACCGCTGTCTTCCATTATTAGCCACTGTAATTTCTTGTTGCCGCAGCATCGCCCAGCGTTCTCACATGTGCGCCGTAATTTACTGCAGGAGTGAGGTGCTGAACACATTTATAGGGCAGATCTTAAGAAAGTTGAGTTCAAACTTTGCGCGGGGCGAAGTTTTCTCCAAGTAATTCAGTTCTCCCTTACCAATTACCATTCCTCCAGGTTTCTATATCCATCGAAACTTGTGAGAGGGGTGAGATAAGCCATACCAGACATTACGGTGTTTCAGCTTCCGTCTTAATTCTTGGCTTTTCTCCTAAAAAGTAATATAGATGACCCCAGAGCGGATATATCCATTTTAACTTCCAACATGTTTTTTTTTTTTACACGAGTACGTTCAGTGCTGGGGCCTCGTTTCGCCTGTCTGTTAAGGGAGGTGAAGACACTTGTTTGTAACAAGTTGCTTGAGGATGGTCCTTACTGTTGTTAGCCCCGGCCAGTTGGGGTTAGTTCCGCTCAGTGACACCCGCGGGTCTTGTACAAGGAGTTTATTTGTAACTCTGTCCTTGAGTGAGGCCCTTCTTCAGATGCTAACGATCTCTCACGTAATCGCGAAATTTGTGGCGTTGTATGGAACCCGCAGCTTCATTATGTTGATCACAAGATGCCGCCGATGGAATATGGTTCCAGTCCACATTAATAAAAACCTGTCCCTTCATGAGCCATATCAATTCTTCTTCTGTGTATGACACGTTTTACCTATTACCTTCCAAGTTTCCCAAATATTCGTATTTTATGTACGTAGTTTTGTTTCTGCACTGCCTACTATATATATCAATAAACGGCACTCCATGATCTGATATTAATGTAAAGTATGAAACATGACCCTTCTTCCTTATTGAATTTTCTCGAATAGGGCTCGTTTTCATCACATTCAAATCTTTTTTCTTTCTTACTAAAAAGGTAAATTTAAATTTAGATCTGTACTTTGAGCCAACACTAGCTTACGTCACTTTTCTGTAATATATTTCTGTATTATAAAGGGGCGTATGAGTATCCATGGATCTTATGTCTAAATTTGATTTTCAAAATTAATTTGTTTTGCAGTACTTTCCAATTCATTTCCCAGAAACACGGCTTTTATGACACAGGCCAATGATGCACCAAGTTACAGGTACATACGTAATGCTTCCAGGAAGTAAGAACCAGTTGGGTGTAATAAGCGTTTAAAGAATCCTCAAAAATATTTTTATTGGGTCATGTTGTTATATCAGACTACTACTGCACATAGTTGCCATGTAAATCAAGGCATTTGTCATGTCTTGGACCACCTGTGTGCCTTCTACGAATAAGGTTGCCGCCAAGCCTTTTATCCAGTCCTGTAGAACGTCTTTTGTCTCTTGGCCACTCCTCAGACTCCGGCCGTTCAAATTTTCTTGAAGTCAAGAGAATGTGAATCGTCTGTTTCCAAAATTTTTGCATTCACTGTTTTGTTTTTCATATCATTCGTGGCCAAAGGCAGACGCCCACTTCGTTCGTCGTCATACACATTAGTCCTGCCTACTTTGAACAACCGACACCATTTCCTCACATTGCCTTCGTTGACTGCACCTTCAGCACACAGAGCAACAGTCGGCCTGTGAAGTTTTGCCAGAGGAACTTTTTTAGCATTTAAAAATCGCATCACCGACCTCACTTCATAGGCAGCGGGATTTTCGATTTTCATATTCATTTTTAACGATTACAGCGAATATGGAAAAGACTCATGACACCATACTACGCAATAAGAATATTCTCCTGACAAACAGAAAAGGACTGACATTTACAGGTAGTGCCCACGTCACCTGTGCGGCCGCTGTTCGCCTTCCGTTCTTTATCCCTGGAAGCTCTTGTTATACAATTGAGCAGAATCTATGTATTCTAATGTAATTATATATATATATATACATAAGTATATATAAACAGTTTATATATAACCTGTTTTTGATTAAAGATAATTTTTCTTATCAGATTGCAAAATGTAATGTAAGGGCGTTAGAACCCGAGCAGTGTGAAGGAAATTTGATTGTAAGACGGGGCAAGTAACATTTATTCATTCTGTACTCTGTCGCGCGAAAGGTCCATAATTTCTTCCAAAGCGATTTCCTCACAGAGTGTGATCTATTGCTGTCTCTTTCAATTTCCAGTGTCCTCTCTTTTTGCAAGGTCATTCGGTAGTTGGTTAATATAATTTTAAGTTCCTAATGAATGAGATTTACATTTGCTGATGTTATTACCAGCTATTATAACGACCAAATTTCCGCATAATTTATTAAGTGTATTTTATTGATACATTCTGGTAACGAGAATTGAACATATCATTATCATCAACATTAATGTCATGTCTTAGACCATGAGACTTTTTCCGACTATATTTCTGTGAAACATAAATGTGGAATGTAAATCTTCGGGATTTGTCGGGCAAAGAATCCTCCTGCTGCCACAGTTAGATTCGTAAAACAATTTCAGAGTTGTGCCAGATCGTATGGAAAGCGCGGTGGAGACTTTCGTCAAGCTGTTAGTGTTATAAGTATGACGTACATAATTATGGAATTTATATGTAGAAGTTTGAATAAGTTTCTCGAATTGATACACATCGTGTACCTCCGAGACCTATATTGTGTCACGTGCACTAGCTCGGAACAAGTTAGGGACGGTAAAAGGAGCAAAGAAAAGAATTTAAATAAAGTTTCAGAAGAGGGAAATTGATTTCAGAATTGTGTGCACAATTCCTGTCACTGTGACAGTTTGTCTAAAACCGCATTTCGCTTTAAAAACAGGAAACGCGTGTTAGAATTGCGATTAATTTGTGATAAATTTCCAGGTTCTTAATGTCTTCCGTTCTTCCTTCATTTGTTTTCCTTCTCTTCTCCCAGTGCAGTTTTCGTCTTGTTCTCGAATATAGAAGTTTTGAAAGTTCTGAGAGAAAAGGGTTAAAGTCATTCATTTCACTGCAGTTGGTGGGCAGTTTATACTAAACCTTTTGTATAACACAGGAAGCAAATGGTGTTAATGAATTGCAAACGTACGAAAGGGATTCTCTTGTGAGTAGCTTAAAATAATTCTCGCTGTTAATTACATATTCCGTACGTAACGTTGAGGAAGTTAGGCCTTGTTTATACAGAGGTCATCCTTGTGCTGAAAGGAAGACACACTTTCAAGATAACAGAAAGAAATTCTAACAACATCTTACCTCCTCCACTTTTTATGAAAAGTTTCAACACTACACGAGAAACTAACATGCTCATAAATCATTAATTAGTCCAGTGTAATTTGATGATTGTTTTAACCTTTTTTTCTTTAATTGTACGTAAGCAACTAGTTTAGCGATGTCGCCATGTTTGAATCGATTTAACAGAAGAAAATGTTCTTGGCAAGCTATGCATATATATATGTATTGTTTAATAATTCTTGAAATTTCACTTCCGTAACTATAATTGATATATGAGGGCTGTAAAACGAAAACGTACGTTTATATGTCGCGAAAATTTCATTCTGATATTTATATTCTACACAAACTGTATTTTGACATTTAAAGACAGAACATACAACTGCGTTTCTTTCCGATGCTCCGTGATATCCGCAAGACAATACCTTTTTTTCGGGGGGGGGGGGGGCGGGGCTCTTCCCATTTTTTTTCTGTTTTTGTTTTGGGGAGGGCGTTAAATACTCTGTTTTTTCTTTTTAAAAAAAAAAAAAAAACCC